>ENA-ORXR01000444-ORXR01000444.1-marine-metagenome-genome-assembly--contig:-NODE-444-length-56583-cov-14.218366_pt1 | contig 56583 bp, 52 predicted proteins | sample MGYA00237866_ERZ511479 | MGnify/ENA metagenome assembly ERZ511479 | reverse complement strand
AAGCGGCTTATCCGTTTTACGCTCGAAAATGGGGAGGTCTGGCAGCAGACCGAAGAGGATTATGTGCGGTTGGGCCGAGAGGATCCCGATATGATGATGCTCAAGCGGACGTCATTCGGGGCCATGACCGGGCGCGTAAATGGCAAAGCGCCGACCTTGCGGTTGAAGCAAGTGAACTAGGGGCCGAGCAGAATTAGGGAATTAAAAAAGGCCGCTCGTGGGAGCGGCCTTTTTTGTTTTTCCGATGGGATTTTTGCTAAGTCCCGCCACTTGAACCAGTGGCGTGGCGGGCCTTTTCAAAAATGCTCTAGGAATGTTCGGGTATGATTTAAATCGCGTAGCGATTTACATCATGCCGCCCATTCCTCCCATTCCGCCCATGCCGCCCATATCAGGCATTCCGCCTGCAGCGTCTTTCTTTGGCGCTTCGACGATGGCGGCTTCTGTGGTCAGGATCAGGCTTGCGACTGAGGCTGCATCCATAAGCGCCGTGCGGACGACTTTCACAGGGTCAATGATACCCGTTTTGACCATGTCGACATATTTGTCGTTCTGCGCGTCATAACCGTAATTGGCTTTGTTCTCGGCCAAGATGTTACCGACAACGACAGCGCCTTCGACGCCGGCATTATCCGCGATTTGGCGAACCGGGTATTGCAGCGCCGCAATGACGATTTCGATACCGGCTTGCTCGTCATCATTGAGGCCTTTGACGTCGATGAAGCGTGACGCACGCAGAAGCGCTGTGCCGCCGCCCGGTACGATGCCTTCTTCGACCGCAGCGCGAGTTGCGTTCAGGGCGTCATCGACGCGGTCCTTGCGCTCTTTCACTTCGATCTCAGTTGAGCCGCCGACCTTGATAACGGCAACACCGCCGGCGAGTTTCGCCAGACGCTCTTGCAGCTTTTCACGGTCATAATCAGAAGAGGTCGCATCAGCCTGAGCGCGGATTTGCTCGACGCGGGCTTTGATGTCTTTCTTCTTACCGGCGCCGTCCACGACAACTGTGTCGTCTTTTGTGATGTGGACATGCTTGGCTGTACCGAGGTCTTTCAGCGTGACGTTCTCGAGCTTGATGCCGAGGTCTTCACTGATGACCGTACCGCCCGTGAGGATGGCGAGGTCTTGGAGCATCGCTTTGCGGCGATCGCCAAAGCCCGGCGCTTTCACGGCTGCGATTTTCAATCCGCCGCGCAATTTGTTGACGACGAGAGTCGCAAGCGCTTCGCCTTCAATGTCTTCCGCGATGATAAGAAGCGGCTTGCCCGTTTGGACAACAGCTTCGAGGATTGGGAGCATCGCTTGCAGCGAAGACAGCTTGCCTTCGTTGAGCAGGATGTATGGGTCGTCCATCTCGACGCGCATTTTCTCGGCGTCCGTGATGAAGTAAGGGGACAGGTAACCGCGGTCGAACTGCATGCCTTCAACAACGTCCAGCTCAGTTTCGGCCGTCTTGCCTTCTTCAACCGTGATGACGCCTTCATTGCCGACTTTGCCCATAGCTTCTGCGATCATGTCGCCGATAGCCGCTTCGCCGTTCGCAGAGATCGTGCCGACCTGCGCGATTTCAGAAGACTTGGAGATCTTCTTGGCTTTCTTGAGAAGGTCGCCGGCGATTTCGGATGACGCTTTGTCAATCCCGCGCTTGAGGTCCATCGGGTTCATGCCCGCTGCAACGCGTTTCAGGCCTTCGCGAACGATGGCTTGTGCGAGCACTGTGGCAGTTGTTGTGCCGTCACCGGCTTTGTCATTTGTCTTGGAAGAGACTTCGCGGAGCATCATTGCGCCGAGGTTTTGGAACTTATCTTCCAACTCGATTTCTTTCGCGACGGATACGCCGTCTTTTGTTGTGCGCGGCGCGCCGAAAGATTTCTCGATGACTACGTTACGGCCCTTTGGACCGAGGGTTACTTTGACTGCGTTGGCGAGGATGTCCACGCCTTCGAGCATTTTGGCGCGAGCTTCGCTACCGAATTTGACGTCTTTAGCCGCCATGATAATTCTCCTGAATTTAGGTTCTTGCCGTAGTCTGTCCCCGGGCAACGACCCGGGGTCTCCTGCGGACCTTTTGTTCTTTATCGAAAGTTGGGGCCGGCCCGCATTTGCTTTGCAAATGCTCTCGCCGGGTGTCAAAAAATTTGCTGCGCAAATTATTCCGACTAGCCAATGACACCCATGATGTCCGACTCTTTCATGATCAACAGGTCTTTACCATCAATTTTCACCTCGGTTCCGCCCCATTTGCCGAAAAGGACTTTGTCGCCTTTTTTGACATCAAGTTTGTTATAGCTGCCGTCATCATTGCGTGTGCCGGGGCCTACGGAAACGACTTTGCCTTCGGAGGGTTTTTCAGTGGCTGTATCCGGGATGATGATCCCGCCTGCCGTTTTAGTGTCTTCTTTGACGCGTTCTACAACAACGCGGTCATGGAGGGGACGAAATTTCATGCGTCTTCTCTCTTGTTAAGTGGTTCAAATAAAATGTTAGCACTCCCCTAGTGAGAGTGCCAGTGAGGGCCATGTGGGGCACCCGCGCGGACTCTTCAAGACGGAACAGAAATTTTTATGTAATTTCTTTGGCCTGCGTCTGGCCCGGGTCCGCGCAAGGCCTGCCCGAGCCCGTTCCGCAGCCGCAAAATGACAGCCTCCTTAATTTTACGACAGTTGTCGTTTAGCGTAACAACGTCACAATCAAAAGGAGAGACAACATGAAACATTTCGCTCTAAAAATTGCCGCCGTAACCTCCGTCGCTATGCTGGCCAGCGCCGGCAGTGCCTACGCAGAGGACGGCAAAAATTGCGATCACAATAAAAAGGTCGCGCAGACATCAGCCATGACAACGGAAGCCGTCGCCGGGCAGACCGCTGTGCTGGGCGCGTCGGAAAAAATGACAATGATGAAAAAGACTCGCAGGATCCTGAGTTTTGACGAAGCGATGAAACTCTGCCGCGATCAAGGCGCAGAGGATTTGCAAGCCTGCATCGATTACAAAACGGGCATCACTGAAACCTATAAGACATCCCTAGCTAAGGCGAAGTGATCCCCCACCCCCACACTGTCCATTGGACGGCGGGGACTCCAGCCCCCCGCGTCCAATTTAAACCAGCTTCCTCGGGAGCTGGTTTTTTGTGATCTGTCCGCGTGCCTATTTCACCACCAGCTGCGTCAGCCAAACGCCAATCGCCGCGCAGCTACCCGTCAAAATCGTACCCCAGATGATGTCGACAACGACCATCTTCTCCGGCCACCCCTTGAGCGTCGCAAGGTTCGTCAAATCATAAGTCGCATAGCAGAAAAACCCAAAGGCCGCCCCATAGAGGAACGCCGTTTTGACCGAATCTGCCGCGAGACCAAAGCGCCCCGCAAAGAACACAATGCCCACAACATACATGAGATAAAACCCAATCGCGACGCCCCACCGCGGCGGTTTCGCCAGCATCCCGCCAAGCTGCTGCCCATAAAAAGACTTAGCCACCCCCGCGAGCCACGCCATGTCGATGACGAAAAAGGCAATAACGGTGAAACCGTAACAAATGAGGAGCGTGGAGAGGGGAAGTGATGAGGTCATGGGGTATATACGGGTGTAAATAAGGAACGGTTGAAAATAAGTTGAAAGACTAAGACTTGCATAAGTTCACGCGTCAGCGATAAGCTCAAGCATGGTAGCGGGTAAAGCATGGCAACGACATGAGCAGATGCTCGCGTTAGAACTGTATTGCCGAACTCCATTTGGACTTATAAGCAAACGTAATAAGGACATTGTCGCTCTTTCCGAGCGACTTGGTCGTACACCTTCGTCTGTATCGTTAAAAATGGCGAATTTTTCAGCCTTGGACCCAACAATCCATCAAAAAGGCATGGGGAACTTCAGCAAATCTGATGCCGTAATCTGGGAAGAGTTTTTTGACAACCCGACCGCTTTTTTAGATCAGGTCGTGAAAGTGACAACTGCAATAGGAAGCGGTGAATTTGTTGCGAAAGTGAAAACACCTGCGGCTTTTGGAGCTAACTGGGAAGCCCGTGAAGGGAAAAATATTCCTGTTCAGACGAGCAGACGCAACCATCAAGGATTCTTTCGGCAAACTCTTGTGGCGGCTTATGGCGGGAGATGCGGTGTCACCCTTATTGAACAGACAGAGCTCTTAGTTGCTAGTCACATAAAGTCATGGGCGGATGACGAGCGTAATCGGTTAAATCCTAGAAACGGTATTTTACTCAACGCTCTACACGACAGGGCTTTTGACAAAGGGTTAATCTCTTTCGAAGACAGCCTGGAACTTATCACGTCAAAAAAATTGGAACTCCCAGAGATGGCTCGGCCTTTTTTTGAAGGACAGAAGCTTCATGCCCCAGAGAAATTTGCGCCTGATCTGGTGTTTCTGAAGCATCACCGAGAACATACACTGCAATTTTAGTCGATAATACGATGTGACTGACGGCTGATTTTTTCATAAATTTGTTTGCGTTGTATGTTGGTATCCGGTTTTCCTAGGAAAACGGATTATGAAATGTTATCGATTGACGCGAAAAAAATTAGAGAACTATCCTGCTCTTCAGCCGAACCAAAAGACTTGGAGAGGCTTTGTGAAAAAATTTCGCAAAGTGAATTTTTGAAGACGTCTGAACTTTTCAACATGCTTTGGGGCGAGCGCAATTTGTTTGACGATTGCGACGGGAAGGTTTTTGAGAAATTGCTTTGCGAAATTTTCAGTTTCTCAGGCATTTCGCCGATTTTTAAGAATGGAGTCTTCCCTTTTTTACCGAACATCACGTTTGAATTTGTTGCATATAGTTTGGAGGAAGGGCCTGTAATATACAGGTTTATGGAGAGGTTGACTAAAGACTTGAAATATTTTGATTTCAAGTCTTACTTCTTGAAACAAAATTTCAAAAATACAAAGAGTTATGTTTTCACAATCTCAAATAATAGCGTTCAAAGCATTTCCGAGAACATTCAAATGATTGGGATAAATGAGATTGTAGATGTTAGTAGTTTTGAGTTAGATGAACTAATTTCAAAGCTGGAGGGGTACACTTTTTGTCTTCCGCCAAAAATTGAAGTCTTAAAAACTCACGAGTTCTAGTGTGACATCCTCAAAGACGATTGCCACCGATTTTCTTGGCCCAAAACTCGCGAAGAGTTTTGGCGGAAGAAAACTACAGGAAATTTCAAATGCGATATTCGGAATCGAATAGCCTTGTTTCAGCAAGGCTGGCGTGTCGGAATTGTTTGGGAGTGTGCTCTTCGAGGGAAGGGTAGATTAGAGGAAGAAGTGCTTCTGGAAATGCTGAGTGCATGGCTGAGGTCATCCAGCCCGGACTATACAATTCGTGGAAAGCAATAAGCTCCTTCCTCCTTCAAATTAAACCACAGCCCCATTACTAATCGTAACGACTGTTCCGTCGAACTTTGTGAAGGTCATGCCGTTGAACTGCTCGTTATAGGTGATGCTGTAATCCTGTAGAAGGCCGATGGCTTGTTGTTCGCCAACTTCGAGGCCGTCAACGCCGTCGGAGCGGTAATGGACGCCCGCCCAATCGCGGCCCAGCGCGATATTATTGGCGAGTTTGTTCAGCTCATCGCCGATGGTCAAATTGCCGCTATAGCTCTGCAGTGCGGAGCCTGACGCATTAGTCTTGACGGGGTTCGGAACTTGTACGCTTTCTTCGAAGAAGGCTTTCAAAATCGTTGTGCAGGCGCCCGCAATACAGGCGTGCCCGGCCGGGTAGGACGGATGTGTCGGGGAGCCTTCAGGATAGGCTTGCGGCAAGAGGTAGGAGCCGCGATTGGCAAAGATCTGCGCGACGGCGTCTGAATTAACGAGTTCACTTGGCAAGCCATAATCTTTTGCGCCCGTGATCTGGTGGTGCAAACGCCCGCCATAAACTTCAGGGCGGAGGCGGCGATGGACGAGCCATTTTTGGTACCACGCACCGGTCAGGGCGAGGTTACCCGCTTTCGCGACCATGCCAAGCACGTCCGGTCCGCCCAAGGAGGTAAAGCCGCCTTGTGTATTGAATGAGTTGTAAACATTGTCGAAATCAAAGCTGTTCGGAACGGCGAGCAGGATGAGCGCGGCGTTGAGATAGGCTTGGTACGAATAGTCCAAATGTACGAATTCAGAGAGGGCGCGGGCGTCGCTGATATAGCGCGCATTGCCTTTTGTCAGCGCGGCGGGACTGTCGCCATTTTGAATGGAGAGCCAAGAGGCCGTATCCGTCATAAAGTCATCACCGGCTGCGGCTGTTTCGTATTTCTGCTCAATTTTATAATTCCCGTAAGGGACGTCTTTGAGCAAGAATTGCGAGATATAGGGGCCGATTAAATCGCCGGGCGTTTCGCCGCGGAATATCGTGGACGTATTAACTTGTCCGCCCGATTTCGGCCCCACAGTTTTTGCGAAGGTGTTCAGATCTGTGACAGCGGCTTGGACGAGGGTGTTACTGCCGAACTCCGTGAACGGCACGTCGCGGCAGAGGGCTTTCCAATATAGCTCGCCCATTTCGGCAGAGGTCTCTAAGCTTTCAAAGGTTGGCGCAGGGCGCATAAAGGTTTTGTGCGAATCCAGCCCGCACATTTCAAATCGGTACGCCCCTTGCGGGTTTGCCAATTTGCGTGTCCCGCCGAGCGGAATAGCTTCGAAATCCTGTGTCAGCTCTGTGTCCAAGGCATTTAGCAGGGAGTCAAAGGCGGATGTGTCGACCTCGCCGAGGCTGTCATGCGGCAGGCCTTTGGAAAAACTTGCGCGGTAATCTGCGTAGAGACCTTCGTCGCCATTATTGTCCTGCGTGCCGTAGCTCACATTGGACTGTGTTGTGGCGGCTTGGGTTCGCAAGGATAAAACGTCGGTTTGTCTGGTCATGGTGTCGGCTCCAAAAATTTTATGAACGCCGCTTCCGGCAGGTGTAGGTGTCGGGGTCACTGAGGTTGATCCGGAGCTCTGCGAGCTCACGATGGAATCAGAACCGCCACATCCGGTCAGGCCAATTGCTGAAATCGCAGCAGAGCCTTTTAAGACGTTTCGCCTCGACATGGGTTTTCTGGACAGGCTCTCGCGCCCGGCCACAGAAACCGCGCAGGGCGTAGAGGCCCCTGCGTAATATCGCGCGGCGCTTTTGTAGTTTGACACAGCCATAAATTTAAACCCTCAATTCGAGGTCGGGGTCTATCTCAAAAAGGTAACTATCCCCTTTCGGAAGAGGGTTAATGCGGCATATAGGGGCCCATTTGCTCAGTTGATTTCCGCTGACGCGGCGCTACGGTTAGGCGCGACAAGGAGAGAAAGATGACGATGCGGACGCTATTACTGGTTGGGGCTACGGCGCTAATTTTGGGGGCTTGCGAGGATTTTACGTCGGCTTCGGCAGTTGGAAATGGGTCGGTCGCTGTGTCGCCATCAGCCCTCTCCATAGACTATGAAAAATTCACGCTGGACAATGGTCTTGAGGTTATATTGCAGGTCGACCGGTCCGATCCGATTGTCGCGGTAACGACAGTTATTCACGCGGGCTCTAACCGCGAGAAACCGGGCCGCACCGGGTTCGCGCATTTCTTCGAGCATATGGCCTTTAACGACAGCGAGAATGTCCCGCGCGGGTGGAACCGAAAAGCTATTCCCGATTGGGGCGGGCAGCGTAATGGCGGGACCTGGTCCGATGGGACGATATATTACGAAGTCGTGCCCAAGGACGCCTTTGATAAAATCCTCTGGATCGACAGCGACCGTCTTGGCTATATGATCAACACCGTCACCACCGCGGCTCTGGAGCGCGAGAAGCAGGTCGTAAAAAATGAAAAACGCCAGCGCGTGGATAACGCCGCTTATGGCTATACGGGCGAGGTCATCCGCACGGCGCTCTATCCCGAAGGCCATCCCTACAGCTGGACCGTCATTGGGTCATTGCCGGACTTGCAGGCCGCAACATTGGAAGACCTGCGCGAGTTTCACGCAGATTGGTATGGCCCGAATAATGTGACGCTCTCCATTGTCGGCGATATTGATATTGCCGAGACCAAGAAAAAGGTCGAGCTCTGGTTCGGCGAAATTCCGCGCGGACGAGAGGTCGAAGAACCCAAGCCTCAGCCTGTCACCTTGGAGGCGACCAAAAACCTTTGGTTTGAAGATAATTTCGCGAAACTGCCGGAACTTCGCCTAACGTTTCCTACAGTGGAAAGTTTGAACGCCGATGAGACGGCTTTGGATTTGCTCGCGCAGATTTTAGGGGGCAGCCGCAACTCTGCGCTATATGTCGAGGTCGTCGAGAGCGCGAAGCTCGCGCCAAATGTCTCCGCCTTTCACCGCGCGAACCAAATTGCGGGCGAGTTTACCATCCGCGTGCGCACCAAACCCGGCACGGATTTGGATGATGTGAAAACGGCTGTTGAGGCCGCCATGGCAAAGTTCGAGGCTGAGGGCGTCAATGCCACCGACCTGCAACGGATAAAGGCCGAACAGGAAACCATCATCTATAATAGTTTGTCGACAGTCTTGGGAAAATCTCGAAATCTGGCGCAGAATAATGAGTTTGCGGGAGATCCCGCTTATTCGGTGAAGGCGGCAAAGAAAGTTCAGGCCGTAACGCCTGCACAAATCCAAGCAGCTTATGATAAATATATCAAAGGCAAGCCGTTCATCATGACCAGCTTTGTTCCCAAGGGCCAAGCCGAGCTGGCCGTGGAGGGCGCGGAGCGTGCGACCGTTTGGATAGAAGAAGTCAAAGCCGATGTCGCCAGCGAAGAGGTAAGCGCCGGCGATATTGCAGAGTTTAAGAAAACGCCGACAGAGCATGATCGCTCAGAACCGCCCTTCGGCGAGCTACCGCTCGTGAAAATGCCGGAGATTTGGGAGCGTAATGTTGATGATAGAATAAACGTTACTGGCATTGAGACAAGTGAAGTCCCTCTTGTCCAATTTGATTTAACTATACCGGGGGGTTGGTGGAATGACAGTCTTGACAAAAATGGACGGCTTTCACTTTTAGCAGATTTGATGGAAGAAGGGACAGCCACCAAAACGGCAGCCGAATTTGAACAGGCTGTGGGGCTTTTGGGCTCGGGCATTTCTGTGTCGGCTAATGCACAGGAGTTAGTAATATCTGCGACGACGCTTTCACGAAATTTTGAGGAGACTTTGGGTTTGGTTGAGGAGGTTTTCACATCTCCACGCTGGAATGAAGAAGATTTCGAACGCGTAAAGTCGGCGGCACTGACGCGGATTAAAGGCCGCGAGGCTAATCCCAATACCATTGCGGCAGGTGCGTTCAATAAATTGCTGTACGAAGCGTGGCATCCATATGGACGTCCTGTGGGCGGAAATGTGCAATCGGTATCTAGTTTGGAAATGAATGATTTGAAAGCTGCACACTCAAACTTACGTGCAGCTCGGGCTCGTGCGCGAATGCACATTGTTGGCGATATTGATCCAGACCGAGTGGAAAGTAGCCTAAATGACCTAGTGAAGGTGCTGTCGCCTTTAGACGTGACAACTTTGCTGCCAGCGCATGACGTTTTTAAAGAATCCAATGAAGATAAAGTATTCTTCATCGATGTTCCGGGGTCGAAACAATCAGTCCTGCGCATCGGGAAACTTACAGCCGCCACAGGCGACGCCGATTTCAATAAAATCCGTTTTACAAATGAAAAATTGGGCGGCGGGATTTCGGGCGATCTCGCGCAAGTTTTGCGGATTGAGAAAGGCTATACCTACGGCGCTTACTCTTCCGTCCCGAACGGGCCGGTTGCGCGGCCTTTCACCATTGGTACCAGCGTTCGGGCCAATGCGACGAAAGCCTCGCTGGAAACTATTCGCGACATGGTCCGGGCTTATGGCCCCGAATTTGACGCCGCCGCCGTTGAGACAACCCAGCAAAAGCTCATCAAGGAAAATACCCGTGCTTTTGAAAGCCTCGGTGCAAAACTTGGAACGTTGCGCAATATCAGCCGCTACGGGTTATCCAAAACCTATGTCGAGGACGAACAAGCGGAACTTATCGATATGAACGTCGAAGACTTCCAGCGCATTGCGTCGGAATATCTTCAAGAAGATGATATGATCTATGTCGTCGTCGGGGACAAAGAAACGCAATTGGGACCTGTCAGCGAATTTGCGAAAGCGGCGGGCAAAGGCGAGGTGGTTGAATTAGATATTTATGGCGAGCGTCTGTAAACCATGCGCTGTCTTATCCTAATTTTTGGCGTAGGCGCGGTCACGTCTCTATCCGCTTGCGGAACTTTCAAATCTCTACCTGATAATTTTGTCTATGACACATCCCTGCGCGGAGAGCAGGGACTTTTGGGACGGGCGGAGCGCGTGAAGTCGGCAGATACGCTTTTGCAGGCTGGTAGTGTCACAGATCCTGCGGCAGCGTTAAAATCTGCATTTCCCGATAAGGAGGTTAAAGTTCGCCAATGGGGATTGCGCTTTTTCAACTCTGATTGGACTCGATACCAAGTTGTGTTTGACGCCGATGTCGACGCCGGGAAAACCCGAACGAAATGCAGAGAGGTCTCAACCGAGGGACCTGTTGGCGCGCCGACGTTAAAAGCGCTTCGCGCAGAAAATGGCAGGGGTTTTAAGGATGAATTGCAAGCCTTGTTTCAGGCTTGCATAGAAAAGGTCAAGGCGGGCTAATCGCGCCCAATGCCTAGCTAGTGATCAATAGTCTGGTTGGGATGGTTTTCCGGGAGCCGGTCCAAATCCTGCCGTTCCGGCAGCGTTCGTTTCTTCTTCCTCCCGCTCATCAATTTCGCGATAAGAATTGGACCCAACATACGGGCTGCCATCATTAGAATACGTCTCATGCAACCGATATAGGGCTTTGCGACCAAGAAGCAATGCAAGCCTATGACTATGCAATTTTGGTTTATCTGAGGTTCAGATAGGAGGCATGTGCCCGGCGTCCGATGCCTAAGTCAATGACTTGAATTGAGCCTGCGCCGGGCGTTTCCCATTCGGTCCATAGAGATTGACTGTCAAACTCGAGACGGCATGGACGAGTATATTCGGCGAGATTTTTTGTTTGCCGGTCCAGTGAATATCCGGAAAGCGCTCCAGAATTTTTTCGAAGGACAATCGCAATTGCATCTGCGCAATCCGGCTGCCCAAACATTTGTGGACGCCGTGGCCAAAGGCCAGGTGTTTGTCGACATTCGGCCGCATCATATCAAATTTATTGGGATCAGGAAAAACGCGCGGATCGCGGTTTCCGGCACCATACCACATGACGACTTTCTCGTCCTTAGCGATTTTTTGCCCGCGCAATTCGGTATCCTGAACTGCTGTGCGGCGCATATATTGAACGGGACTCACAAGGCGCAGCGCTTCTTGGGTCATTTTCGGGATAAGGGCAGGTTCATCAATTACCATTTGGCGCTGATCCGGAAATTCCGTCAGTAAGCGAATTGTGCCCGAAAGAGAGTTTCGCGAGGTGTCATTGCCGGCAAAGATGATGAGGAGCCAAGACCCGTCCAAATATTCTTGCGGTAAATCTTCGCCGTCCAATTGCGATTGCGCAATCACGGTCAGCAAATCTTCGCGCGGATTGGCCCGTCGGTCGGCCATGACGGCTTCCCCGTAAGCAAACATATCCTTAATGGCTTTGGCGAAACGGCGCGGGAAAAAAGGATGCCGCAATAACATGCGCATGGGGTTCGCCATGAATTGTTCCGCAAGCTCAAGATAATGCATCCAATAAATTATTTTTGGACGGTCGGCTTCATCAACCCCCAGCATTTCGCAGAGGGTAAACATGGGCACTTCTTGCGAAAACAGTTTCACGAAATCGATTTCGGGGCCATGCCGTTCGGCATTATCTAAAAGAGCGTCAATTTTCGCGGCAACCCGTTCCCGGACTTTTGCAACATAAGCGGGGATGAAGAAGTCCTTTTGCTGAATACGCAGTTCCATATGCCGGGGCGCGTCTAAATTTATGAGACAATTAAAAGACGCCGGAATCAATTTATCGCCCGGCCATTTGCTTCGCGGGCTCACCCCAATCAGCATACTGCCACGCTCAGATGAAAATATCTTGGGCGCGAGTTCGACGGATTTTATATCGTCATATCCGGTTACCGACCAAAACCCGGACATGGATTTGCGCATGGGAGTCCACATAACGGGGGCCTTGTCGCGCATCTTTTGGTAAAACGCGTGCGGATGTCCCTTGGTCCAGGCATTCGGATTTCCAAGTGCGAAGCCGTCCAGCATCGGAAAAGCGGGCTCGAAGCTTGGTGTTTTCTGACCGGCGTCGATTAATATGTTGTCGCTGACGAGGTTCATTGAGACGGTCCTTCTTTGCGGTAAGCCGCTTGCGCACGCGCGTTGCCGAGGTCGGCGCAGCATCTGGAAGGAATGAGGTCTGAGGCCATGAGGCGGGTCTATCGCATTTCAAATGCCAAACAAGTGTTCACGAATGAAGAGGGCTTCATCAATCTTGGGCGTCGCTAAAAAATTCTGCACAAGTTTTGTATGCGTGAGTGGGCTGCGCCGCGAATGCCGCGCGGCATTTGACAAATTGCCCGGCTTTTTGCTTAAATGGAGTTCCCAGGGAGGGCCGGACTTTCAATTCGCATGAGAATGCGGATTGGAAGTCTTCGCGTTTTATACCATCATTTTTGCTGTTTTTGCATTTGATTGCCTGCGGATCGACGGCGGGGTGGTAATAGTTCAGGCTGTGGATGCGGTAGACACATCATTCCGCATAGGATTGAAAATACTGGCCTAAAAATTGCTAAGGTTACGGGAGGAATAGCCAAAATGTGAAGGTGGGCGAGTGTCACGAAAATTACTGATATTTGTCCTGACCCTCGCGTTCCTCTCTGGTGCTGGCACTGCGTTTGCGACTCCACCAACGCAAGTTGAAACATCCACCGTGAATCTGAACCAGCAACAAGGGTTCGTTCTCTTCGAAGAAGGGAAGGCCGCTCATGACGGCATAGGCGCGCCGCAAGATTTTGAAAAAGCCAGATTTCTATATCTTGCGGCTGCAGATCTCGGAAACACGCAGGCCCTGATTAACCTGGGGTATCTCTATTTCACTGGGCAAGGCGTCAGACCCGATTTGGTGAAAGCGCGCGCGTTTTATGAACTTGCGGCTGAACGCGGCAATGCCGACGCCATACAAAATCTAAAGATGATGGATGCACGGGGTCTGGGAATCCTACCTGCCGCAAAGCCGCCCGAAGCTACTACCGCAGAAGCACCTTCTCCTATCAAAGCCCCAGCCCCAGCCGCAGCCGCAGTTGATCAAGCCGTATCCGCCGCAAAAACAATACAAGCGCCCGTAATCCAGACAGTTGTCACTGCGCCGACTTTAGTTGCGCCGGTCATCAAGGACTCCGACTTAAATATTCAAATCGAGGAAATGGCCGCGAAACCAAAAGACGTCAACACGATGGAAGCAAACGCGATAGAAACAAAAGCGTCTACCTCATCCGTTTCAAAGCCCGCCGTTTCAAAGCCCGCCGTTTCAAAACCTTTTTCTCACAGTCTGTCTTCAGGCCTGAGCAAATCAGACAAATTTGCCGTAGTGCTTATGGGTTTGGGGATCGCGCTGATTGTGCGTTACTTACTCCTACTCCGAAACCAAAAGCGCGACCAAAAGATACGGGAACGGTTCGTAAATTTCTTTTACGAGGCAAAGCGAAGCGATCTACGACTAACCTATTTAAGGCGGCGGAGTGAGGGTTTCGTTCAAGATAATTTCTATCGGGAATGGCACGCAACATTGACGGTGCTAATGGCTCGTTATGCTTTGACATTTAACGAACGGGACGAAGAGTTGCAGGCATTCTGCCGGAAACTCAATGACGGCCTCGGTCAACAACTGCGACCGACGCAACACTTGGCCACGGAGTATAGTGATCGGATGATGCAAGCTGCGCGGACCGAGGTCAAAGCCGTGGATGCCTTTCATACGGCCAAAATAACCGAAAAAACGAGCCTGTCATCTTGGAATAAATTGGCACTCCCAAGCAAATCCCGACCTCGAAGAAATGTCGTCAACATCTTCCGAAAGAAAAACGCTTAGGCGGAGGGATTGCCTAAATATCGCCCTGCAGGCGGCTAAATTTTCGACTGTGTTTGATGCCGGTTGATCCTGCTTTGTTGTGCTAATATATCTGAAAATCTGTCATGACTTCGGGCCGCGTTTGCCGAACCCGGATTTCGGGGCTGCTGCCGCCGCATCTTCATCGAGTGGCCAGCGAGGGCGGGCGGGGGCATCGAAACCGTCGATCAGTCCGGCGGCTAAACGTTCCGCGCCTGCCAGAGCAATCATGGCGGCATTATCCCCGCAAAATTTCAGCGGCGGCGCGATGAATTCGAAAGCGCGGGTTTCGGCCAAGGCTTTCAAGCCTGCACGCAATTCCGTATTTGCCGCAACGCCGCCCGCAACCACGAGACGGGCTCGTCCGGTCTCGCCAGTGTTTTGCCGATAGAGCGTCATGGCTTTGCCGACGCGGTCGAGCATTGTGTCGGTCATGGCGCGTTGAAAGCTGGCGGCAAGATTTGCTTTGGCCGTGTCGCTTTTATCCCCGGCGTTCCACGCGCGGGCGACGGCGGTTTTTAATCCCGCGAATGAGAAATCGGCGTGATCGCGGCCTTTCATGGGACGGGGCAGTTTTATGGCTGTGGGATTTCCGCGCGCCGCCCAGTTCTGAACTTGCGGCCCGCCCGGAAAGCCAAGCCCCATCACCTTGGCTGTTTTGTCAAAAGCTTCGCCCGCCGCGTCATCAACTGTGCTGCCGAGACGTTCGTAAACGCCAAGCCCTTTGACGGAGAGCAGCTGCGAATGACCGCCTGAGACCAAAAGCAAGAGATATGGAAATTCGCAAATTTCCGTCAGGCGCGGGGATAGCGCGTGCCCTTCCAAATGATTGACGGCGATGAGCGGTTTGCCGAGCGCCATAGCGAGGCCTTTTGCGCTCATGAGCCCGGTGATCACGCCGCCAATTAATCCCGGGCCCGCCGTTGCGGCGATGCCGTCAATCCCGTCCCATGTAACGCCCGACGTTTTCATGGCTTTCGCGATGATGGGTTCAATTTTTCGCATGTGCGCGCGCGCTGCAATTTCCGGCACAACCCCGCCAAAGGGGCGATGTTCTTCGTCTTGGCTAGCGACTATATTCGACAGGAGATCCACTGAGCCATCGGGACGTCTGCGCAGAACACTCGCTGCCGTTTCATCACAAGATGACTCCAGTCCCAAGACGGTGAGGGCGGTGTCTTGTCTCGACTCTATTTTCGGGGCATGTGCCATGAAGCTGACCTAAGGATTCTACGCGTCTTATGCAATCATATGCTCTCACAATTGGCACACGCGGGTCTCCGCTGGCTCTATACCAAGCACGGCTGGTGCAGCGCCTGATTTGCGAGACGTCGGGGCGGGCACTCGAAGACGTTATTATCAAAATTTTAAAGACCTCCGGCGATACGATCAAAGGCGATCTCAAAGATTTTGGCGGGAAGGGTTTATTCACCCGCGAATTGGAACAGGCTTTATTGGCGGGCTCCATAGATGTGGCCGTGCATTCCATGAAAGACGTGCCGACGGTTGGGCATGAGGATCTTGTCATTAAAGCCATCTTGCCGCGCGCCGATGTGCGGGATGCGTTTATATCCGTGAAACATAAGTCGATTGCCGATTTGCCGGAAGGTGCGCTCATCGGCTCTGCCAGCTTGCGCCGCCGCGCGCAGCTCGCGGCCATGCGCCCCGATCTGAAGTTTTGCTTACTGCGCGGAAATGTCGGCACGCGTCTGAAGAAATTAGAAGACGGTGTTTGCGATGCGACTATGCTCGCCTGTGCGGGGCTGCGGCGTTTGGAGCAGGACGACCGCATTACAGAAGCTGTCGGGACAGAGTTTATGTTGCCCGCGCCGGCTCAAGGCGCGATTGGGATTGAAACGCGCCGCGATCAGACGGATTTAAACGCCATTCTCGCCCCGCTAAATGATCGCTCTGCCGAGCTGGAAATCACGGCGGAAAGGGCTTTCCTTCGGGCGCTGGATGGAAACTGCCGAACGCCGATTGCCGCCTTAGCGCGAATGGAAGGTGAGCGGCTAACCTTACATGGCGAAATTTTAGCCAAGGATGGCTCCCTACGGGTCGGGCGCAACGTCACGGCAAATGTCGTCACCGCCTTCGATGCTTATGACCTTGGCTTTAAGACGGGTGAAGACGTGCGGAATGAAGTGGCAGGCCGGATCACATTCGATGAATAAGACCTGGAGATGACTAAGGTTTGGATCACCCGCACGCGGCCCGCTGCAGACGAGAGCGCGATAGCTTGGCGCGCCGCCGGGTTTGAACCGATGGTCTCGCCTTTGCTGGAAATTCAACCTATTCAGGATTCCGCGCCTTATATTGGCGATGTGCTTATCTTCACTTCGAAAAACGGAATAGATCACGTTGAGCGTCATGACATCCCTGTGGTCTGCGTGGGTGATGCGACGGCAGACTATGCGCGTAAAGCGGGGTATTCAGATGTGGTGTCCGTTGACGGCACCTCGCGAGATGTAACGGCTTGGGTGACAGCGAATTATAAAAGGCCCACGGCCGTTTGCCATGTCTCGGGGTGGCATGTCCGCGGCACAATAACGGAGGATCTAGCGGACGCCGGTTATTTGGCCACACGCGCAATCGTTTATCGCTCAAGGCCTCGTCCAATATGGCCTGAAACTCCGGTTTCTCATCTGGCGCTCTATTCACCGCTGGCCGCCCGGGTCTTTGCTGATCTGGCAAGAGGCGGGCGGCTTTCAGGTTTAACCGCAATTTGTATCAGCCAAGCCACGGCTGACGCGTTAGCCGGAGTGGAGCTGAGGTCCATAATCATCGCGGCCCGTCCTCGCGAAGATGAACTGATTATGGCTGCGAAATTTGCGTTGCCCCAAGCCCTTGAAATCAACGGGTGATGCAACCTAAGTTGCCCTCATGGATTATGAAGATATGATAGACGATGAAGCGGAACCGACAGAACCCTTGCCCGAAGAGGAGGTTGAGGATGTCTATGTGGAGCCGCGCGCGAAATCTCCGTGGAAAGCCTTTGTCCTGACGGGTCTGGTCGCCAGTTTGTTCGGCGCAGCAGGCGGCGGGTATGGCGTCTATGAGGGCGTGAAAAGAATTAGCCCAAAAGCCGCAGATCAAGCGACCGTTGATATAGCGCCCATAATAGCGCCCGTTATAGCACCTCTGGAGTCGAAACTGGAGGCCTTATCAAACCGCCTCACGACAGCCGAATCTGCCGTAAAAAAAGCAGCGAATCGTGCGGTGCCAGAGACAGTGCCCGTTGATTTTTCTGCAGATTTATCTGCGATAGAGGCGAGGCTGAACGCGCTTGAATCTGTGCCCGCACCGGAAATAGATCCCGATGCTTTGACAGCGCTGCAAGCTGCGCAGGCGGATGGTTTTGAATGGCCGGACACCTCAAGCTTGGAAGACCGGCTCACGGCGTTAGAGACTGAAGCGGAGGCTGCCGCAAAATTGGCTATCGCGTCGGATGATTTGGCGGCATCTGAGGCCGCTCAGGTTTCAAAATCCTCTGAGATAACCGCGAATATTATGGAACGCCTTGACGCTATCGAGGCTGATATGAAAGCCAAGCCCGAACCCGCCACACAAACGAAAGCGATTGACGAAACGCGGTTGGAAGACCTTGAGGCGCGTCTGGACACATTGGAAAATCGTCCGGCGCCTGCGCCCCGCGTCGAGCGTGTCTCGATTTTAGCGTTCCCTAAGACGGCCATGATCGAGGCCGTAGAAGATTCCGTCGAAGGCGGCATAATGAAACGCGCCTTATCCAAACATATTCGCGTAAAAGACGACGATGATCCCATCACGTTGATTGATGCGATTGAAGTGGATATTGCGCAAGGCCGCCTTGATGCCGCCGCAAATAAATTTGACCGTTTACCAGAGCCTGTCCGCGCTGCCGGACAAGCATGGTATAAAAGCGTGAAAGCCAGTTTATGACTAAATATGTAATTGCAATTTTAGCTTTTGTCGCGGCTATCGCGGGGCTTTTGCTCTGGGTCGGCGACGACATCATGCTGACGATTAGTTCCAACGCAACCTCCGGCCTGTTTGAATTCGCGCCGCTGGTGATCAGCTGGCAATTCGCAATTCTCTTGGCGGTATTTGGTACGCTCGCCATGATAGGTATTTGGTCTCTTTTTCTTTGGCTCTGGCGCTTGCCGCGCCGCGTGAAATCGGGTGTTGGACTCCGCCGCCGCAACCGCGCGTTGGACGCGATGGAAGAAGCGCTGCTTGCCGGCGCTGAAGGCGACGTCAAAAAAGCTCGTAAGAAAGCCGAAGTGGCGAGAAGCCTCATTGGCTCTACGGAATTGGGACGCGTCATTTCTGCATTATCCGCAGAAGCAGCCGGCGACCGCGATGTTGCGGTTGAACATTATCAAGCCATGCTGGAGAGCGACAAGACCAGGGCGACGGGACAACGTGGCCTCGCGCAAAATATGCTGGCAACCGGCGATCTTCCGGGCGCAATAGAGCAATCGCGCGAAGCCTATATCGCCAATCCTGAGGCGCGCTGGGCCTTTGATACATTATTCAAAGCGGAGGTTGCTAATCATCAGTGGATGGACGCTGCTGAAACGCTCGACACAGGTGAGCAGCGTAAGCACGTCGAGAAAATCGCCGGACGCCGCCGCCGTGCCGTGCTGAATACGGCCGAGGCTGATCGCCTTCATGATGACGGTCAATATGCGGCCGCGCTTGAGTTGGCGGTAAAAGCAACTTCGCTTTCGCCTGAATTCGCGCCCGCTACAGCCTTGGCGGCCAAGCTTTATAAATTGCAAAATGACCCCAAGGCGGCGTCAAAATTAATTGAGAAAAGCTGGGGGCAGGCGGCCCATCCCGCTTTGTCGCTGTCCTTTTTGGATTTGCTGGAAGGCGAAGATAAAAAAACGCAGGCCAAACGCTTGGCCGCTTTGGTCAAACAAGCCCCGAATAATCGCGAGACGAAAATCCTGCTGGCAGAAAACTACCTACGCGGCGGTGATGCGGTAAAGGCTTGGGCTATTCTCAGCCCGCTCCTGCGCGAGACCGAAAATCCGTCTTCTCGTCTCTGTCTTTTGGCCGCCCAGTCGGAAGAGAAGCTGAATAATCCGACGGACGCGCGGCTTTGGCTGCAACGCGCTGCAATTGCCCCGCGCGAAGCGGATTGGTCTGATCTTGATCCAAGTGGTGAGAGCTTTGATTATACACCGCAAGACTGGCGACGTCTGGTCTTTACCTTCGGCGATACGGGCGAGCTTATCCATCCGCGATTTGACAACCGCGCGCCGCTAAGAGTGCCGGGTCTTGGAGATCTTGCGCCAAAAGAGGATGAGCCTGTCGTCGAAACAGTCGACGTCATTAAAGAAAGAGGTCAGCCGGACGATCCGGGCGCGGCCCCGATTGAGGGCAACGACTTAGCGGAGCGTTTGGACAGTCTTTTGGACAGCCCGAAAAAATAGGATTTACGTTAAGTTTCTAACGATTGTTGGAAGCAGCCATTGCTGTATCCAATAGAGCAGCATTGCAGCGAAGAAAAAGCCCATGTCAAAGTTTCCTAATGGGGGAATGATCTTACGAAACGGCGTCACGATCGGATCAACAACGCTAGACAATAGGCCGTAGATTTGGCGAGCTGTCGGATTATTCGGGCTGACAATGTTGAGCATGAAGAGCCAGCTCAGTATCACATAGATGATGAACACGAATAAGATCAGGCCGATTAATGGCGCGATGAAAAATGTGATGAGTGAAACAAGAAGGCTGTTCATGGAAACGTCTCTAAGTGGTTTCGCCCTATCTAGTGAGCCTGTCTGGCCACGGCAAGGCGTTTCATCCGGCTTTTATTAGGAATTCCACCCCTCGCTTTCAGCTAAAATTTCGAAGTTCTGCCACAGCATTGCCCCATTCCGGTCATCACTTGGGCAAAGACTGCCTCTATTCGTCAAAATAAGCCGAACAGCAGGAGAAGGGTTGAGCCATGCAGACGATGAGCCTAGTTAGAGATAAGACATATTCACCGCGCCTTGTCGCGAACCGCGCTGGGGAGCGAGCTATGCCGAAGATTTATCTAGTCGATGATGATGAGAATATTTTGACGTCTGTTTCCATGTTTTTGGAAAATGAAGGCTATGAAGTTCGCAAATTTCATGACGGCGTGACTGCGCTTGAGGCGCTGAAAGCTTCGCCGCCGGATATTGCCGTTTTCGATGTCAAAATGCCCCGTATGGATGGTCTGGAGTTGCTGCGCCGCCTGCGCCAGACGTCTAATTTGCCTGTCATCTTCTTAACGTCGAAGGATGATGAATTTGACGAAGCCATTGGCTTTAATATGGGCGCAGATGATTACATCACAAAGCCGTTTAGTCAGCGTTTGCTTGGGGAGCGTATCAAGGCTGTCTTGCGCCGCGCCAGACTCACGAATGTCGAAATGCCCGAGCCGCAAGAAGGGGATGATAAAGTCATTCGCCGCGGTAAGCTGCTTTTGGATCCGAACCGTCATGCCTGTTCTTGGGACGGCAATGCGGTCCGCTTGACGGTAACAGAGTTTTTGATCCTTGAGTCGCTAGCAAAACGGCCGGGCTACGTAAAATCCCGCGATCAGTTGATGGACGCGGCCTATGATGATCAGATTTATGTCGATGACAGAACCATCGACAGCCACATCAAACGCCTTCGGAAAAAATTCCGTAAGACGGACAAATCCTTTGACGGTATCGAAACGCTTTATGGTGTCGGGTATAAATATAAGGAAGCCTAAGGCACCTTATACATCTACCCCTCGTTTAGCTTCCGCCGGCTTATTTATCTTGTTCAGATTTCTGGCGAGACGTCGCCAGTCTTTGGTGCTAGCAGAATAAGGCATGTCTGAGTTGCCGAAATCAAAAAAGACGAAGCCGCGTCGACGTATTCGGCGGCGCGGGCCGCGGCGTTCGCTCTGGACGTCTCGCCTCACGCGCAATATCTTCCTCTCTAACCTTATTGGTCTCATCATCTTGGTGACTGGTGCTTTGGCCATGAATAGGTTCGAAGCGGGTCTCATTAACGCGAAGATTGATAATATCCAATCGCTGGCGTCGACGATTACCACGGTCCTTGGAGAGCAAGCCACAGGATATGGCGGCACGGCGGAGCTGGATATTGAAGGGTCGCGTCAAATCCTGCGCGGTATCAATGTGCAAGACGGCTGGCGCGTCCGTCTGCATGACAAATCAGAGCTGCTCATCGCAGATACAAATACACTGAACGATGTGATTATAACAGAAGCTCTGGACCCGATCTTAGAAGAGCGTCCGGAACGTCCCAAGCAAGATATATGGCGCGATAACATCCGCAATTGGATTGACGATAAGCTCCACAATTTGCCTTGGCGAAAAGCCCGGCGTGAAAGCCTCCGCCGCAATTTGAAAAATGAGGTTCGCGCAGGGCTGGAAGGAGAAAGCAGCTATGGCCCGCGGTATGATGTAGATGATAATCTAATTGTGACGGTGTCTTTGCCTGTGCAGCGTGTCCAAGAGGTCTTGGGCGTTGTGACCGTAGAGAGCAATGATGTTGCCTCCATTATGTCGGCCGAACGGCAAGCCCTTGCGCCAATTATTGCACTCGCTTTTTTGGCGATGTTCCTCACGTCATTTGGTCTTACGCTTTTCATCAGCCTTCCCATGCGTCGCTTGGCCCGTGCGGCTGAGATTGTGACGCGCAGCGCGAAAAAACGCGACGCCATTCCTGACTTATCCCATCGTAGAGATGAAATCGGGGATCTCTCTCTTGTCTTGAGAACCATGACAGAAGGGCTCTATAACCGCATTGATGATATCGCGGATTTTGCGGCTGACGTCGCCCATGAAATCAAGAACCCGCTCACGAGCCTTCGTTCCGCCTCGGACACATTGCGCGTAGCCAAAACAGAAGCACAGCGCGAAAAGCTAATTGATATTATTCAGCAAGATGTCTCGCGGATGGACCGCTTGATCACTGATATTTCTAAAGCCTCAAAAGTTGATGCGAATTTGGCCCGCGAGACGGCTGAGACACTCGATGTTGCTGAGATTGCGGAAAATATTGTCGAGTTCTATCAACAAACCCGATCTAAAGACGGGCCCGGTGTCGTCAACGCCAGCAAAATAGACGCGAGCGCCCCAATCTATATTCGGGCCTATGAAACGCCCTTTGCCCAGGTCCTGCGGAACCTAATTGACAATGCCCTTACGTTTTCACCGAAAACGGGGACCGTCACTTTGGCGGCAAAGAAACACGACAGGCGCGTTGTTTTTACGGTGGAAGATGACGGGCCGGGGATACCGGAGGATAATCTCGAAACTGTTTTCGAGCGATTTTATACCCAGCGCCCGAAAGGCGCGAGTTTCGGAAATCACTCCGGTCTGGGTCTGGCGATTTGCCGCCAAATCATCACGGCCCATCGCGGAACGATATATGCGGAAAATCGCTTGGATAAAGACGGAAATATAGTCGGTGCTAAATTTATTGTCGATGTCCCGCGTCAGCGCCCATCTGAGGAACGTTGAGGTTTATCGTTCACGGGCTCTAGGCTAATCTGTCCTTTGAAGCCCCCAGAACGATGTGCGACGTAATGCTTCCAACCATATTTAATGTTCCCAAGCGGTCAGAATGAAAGGCTTTATAGGCACTCAAATCAGCGACCTCCACACGTAGTAGATATTCTACGCTGCCGGTAATGTTGTGACATTCCCGGACCTCCGGCGCGAGAGCCATGGCGGCTTCAAAAGCCTGAGAGTCTTTTTTTAAATGCCCGCTTAATCCCACCATCACAAAGACAACCACGTCTTGACCCAGTGTTTTAGGGTCGATGATAGCGCGATAGCCTTTTATAATGCCGCGGCGCTCCAAGTCTTGAACGCGGCGAAGGCAGGCTGAAGGTGAGAGGCCTACAGCTTTGGCCAACTCAATATTACTTATGCGGCCATTTGTTTGGAGCAAACGCAATATATGGTCGTTATATTTATCTATTTTCGCCATATATTGATAACGTTAACCAATTTCGACATGAATTGCAAGAAAATTGGGGTAATAAGGCGTTATATGTGTTCTTAGAAGGAGTCGCATACATGCCATTAAATCCATTAGACGCTTATGATATTAGTCCTGAGCGCGGTTTTCTCTGTCAATATGACGCCAACAAAGTTGAGTTGCCCGGAGACTGGGAGGATGCCCGCAGCATTGCGATGCGTCTTCCGGAAATCCTGACAACGGGCCGGGTGCGATCCATACTACGTTGGGAGCTGCCTGCTTTGACGGAAGAAGATGTCGCAGAGCTATCAACTCAACAAGCGCGAGCGGCAATGGTGCATTATAGTTTTATGGTGCAGTCCTATATTTGGGGTGAGGCCGAGGTTGATAATGTTTTGCCCGAAGCTCTAGCACGTCCCATTGTCGCTTTGGCAGACCTATTGGGTCAGCAACCCCTTTTGCCCTATAGCGGATATGTTCTAGATAATTGGGGGCTGCACGATCCCGAAGGACCTATAAGCTTGTCAAATATCTTCGTGATTCAAAATTTCTTGGGCGGGCAAGATGAAAATTGGTTTATCCTGGTCCATGTTGCCATTGAAGCTCGCGCGGGGGCCGCGCTATCGCGAATGGGGGACGTTATCGAAGCCGTCGAAACCGGCCAAACTGTCGAGCTTATATCCATCTTGAACGAGATCGCAAATGTGTGGTCGGATTTGAAAGCTATCTTTGACCGAATGCCGGAGCGATGTGATCCCTATGTCTATTTCGAAAGGGTGAGACCCTATATTCACGGCTGGAAAGACAATCCGGCCTTGCCTGACGGCGTCCTTTATGACGGCGTCAAAGATCATGATGGACGGGCCAAGAGCTATCGCGGACAAACAGGCTCGCAATCCTCTATAGTGCCCTGTATGGATGCTTTATTGGGAATAGGCCATGCCGCAGACCCTATGAAGGCGTATCTGGATGAGCTTCACATTTATCGTCCGCCAGGCCATCGAAAGTTTATTGATGACTTACGGCAGCAAAGCACCTTGCGCGACTATGTCATTCAGGCCTCTCATAGTGACTTATCGAAAGCCTATAATGCGAATGTTCAGGCTGTAGCGGATTTCAGGAGTCGCCATCTTGAATATGCCGCGAGTTATATCAACAAGCAAAGCAGGAATGCTGAAGGCAATGATACGGATGTAGGAACCGGCGGAACACCGTTCATGAAATATTTAAAGAAACATAGAGATGAGACCCGTGAGAACCTGATAGCAGTTGAATAGCCGCTTTTACATTTGGGCGTGTTTTATGAGTAGAAAGCGCTTCACAGACCCTTGATAATTTGATTATGTGAAATTCGAATTTATCAAGATTAGGATCTCCAATTGATTGGACTTGTTATTGTCACCCATGGTCAACTGGCCATTGAGCTGCGCCGAGCGACAGAGCATGTCGTGGGGCCGCAAGATGCGATGGAAACGATTTGTATCGGACCGGATGATGACATGGAAAAACGGCGCGTTGATATTCGCGAGGCTGTTGAGCGTGTCGATAATCGTGCGGGCGTTATTCTCCTGACCGATATGTTTGGCGGTACGCCCTCCAATCTCGCAATTTCAATGCTGAGAGACGGTAAGGTCGAAGTGCTGGCCGGGGTCAATCTGCCTATGCTTATAAAACTCGCAGAAGCGCGGGAGACGTCTTCATTAATGGAGGCGAGCATAAAGGCGAAAGAGGCTGGCCAGCGCTACATTGCTATCGCTTCCAAAATACTTTCGGGCGAGAGCTAACGGCGATGACGTCTGCCTCTGCAAGGCTGACTTTAGTCAATAAGCGCGGTTTGCACGCCCGCGCTTCCAATAAATTTATGGAATGTGTCATGCGCTATAACGCTGATGTGCGCGTCAGAAGCCATAATGATGTTTGCGCTGAAAGCGTCGAGGCGGATAGCGTCATGGAGCTTTTATTGCTGGGATCCGCCTGCGGTGAAGACATAACTGTGACGGCTAAAGGCCCGGAAGCAGAGGTGGTTGTGAATGCCCTCGCAAAGCTTGTGGAAAACGGGTTTGGAGAAGGGGAATGAGAGTTTTAGCTTCCCTATCCTTGATCTGTCTTTCCGGAACGGTCCTTGCTGGCTGCGCCTCGCCATCCGTTTTTATGCCGAAGTCCGCCTATCCGCCTGACCCTTGGGTCAAAGGCTATTCCGACCCTGATGATTGCATCGGCGGCGAGAAATTGGCGGCTTTGAAATTTGATTTACCCGCTTATCCGGGAAGCGCTTTTCGGGGCGGGCAACAAGGGTGGACAATTGTGCGTTTAGACGTAGCTGAAACAGGTTTAACGGAAAATGTCCGCATAGAGCGATCCGTACCAAAGGGACAATTTGATCGCGCATCACTGAAGGCCGTAGAGGCTTGGCAATTTCGCCCGCCGAGCCAAGCCTTATCGGATTGCCGCGTCTTAATTCGGTACCGGGCGGGAGAGACCAGCTTGGGCGCATAATTTGGCGTTTACTATTCGCTGTAAGAGGATCTTCAGAGTTTTCGGTTATGCCATAACCCATGCTTGCAATGGGAAAAATCATACCGGTAATTTTGTCCGGCGGCGCCGGTAGCCGGCTTTGGCCGTCGTCGCGCGCGGCCGCGCCAAAGCAAATGCTGCCGCTGGTTACCGATAAAACGATGATTCAAGAAACCGTTCTTCGGTTTAATACGGATATGTATCATGATCCTGTGTTCATTTGCTCGGCAGCTCACGAACCCCTGATCCGCGCCCAAATGCTGGAAATAGGTGTTAAGATTGGCGGATTCCTCATTGAGCCGACCGCCCGAAACACAGCCGCACCTGCGGTTGTCGCGGCCTTACATGCTTTAGAGTTAGAGGAGGACGCTCTTGTCCTCGTCGTGCCCGCAGATCATCATATTGAGAAACCGGGCGCCTTCCGTCGAGTTGTCGCGGCCTGCGCACCCGTTGCCGCCAAAGGGCATTTAATGACCTTTGGAATAACGCCGGATCATGCCGCCACAGGTTTTGGATATATTCGCAAAGGCGAGGCTTTGAGCCCCGGCGCGTTTGTCGTGGATAGTTTTGTAGAAAAACCCCCTCTGGATGTGGCCGAAAAATATGTCGCGTCAGGTGAGTATTACTGGAATTCCGGTATTTTTCTCTTTCATGCCAAAACGCTTTTGGAAGAAATGGAAAAATACTCACCTCTCGTGTCGGGGCCCGCGCAGGCGGCTTATAAAGCTGCGGCGGTCTCAGGTGATATATGGAAACTGGATGAAACGACTTTTGCGACCTGTGAAAGTGCGCCTGTTGATAAGGCCGTGATGGAGCACACCCGAAAGGCGGGCGTCGTGCCCTGTACTTTCGGATGGCATGATATCGGTTCCTTCAAGGCGCTCCATGAACTCAAGGCGGATGATCAGGGCATGTCGACGTCGGGGCCGGTCCGGCTCTCGAATGCGCGCAATTGTTTGGTGGAGACTGACGGGCCGCTTGTGGCCTTGGTCGGCGTCGAAAACCTGGCTGTAATCGTGAAAGACGGCGCCATTTTGGTGGTGAATTTGGACGAGTCGCAAAAGGTCAAGGACATCGTGACTCAGTTGAAGTCTGATGGCGGCGACGCTTTACTTTAAGTCTTTAAAAGCTGAACACTCGTTTTGATCTATAAAACAGCCGCAAAACTACAATCACAGCTTTCCTGCACGTTCTCTAAACGATAGACCCTTTTCCATTCAGAGGGTCTGGGGCAGTCGTATGAGCAGGCCCGCAACGGGTTTAAGGGAAGATCATCCATGTTTGCAGCGGCTAACATTATGACCTGGGTTGGACTGGTATCCGTTCTTATTGCCTTTGTCGCCGTTATGTTTGCCGTGCGATTATCCCTCAGAGAAGGCGCCTCTGCTGCGAGGTGGAAAACGAAGGCGACAACCCTCGACCAACGCCTCGGCTCCTATGATGCGATTATGGGTGCTTATCCCGGTCTGGTTTTAGTTTGGGACGAAAATACCGTCCTGCAAAACTCCGGCTGGGGCGAACCAAAAGTCTTCGGCAGCCCGGCGGCTTTGGCGTCCATTATGCGATTTGCGGACCCCGGTCCGTCTAATCAGATGGCTACGCGAATTTTGAACGGCATCGCGGATTTAAATACGATTTCAGAGCGAGCAGACTCCTTGCCCCTCCGAACCTACATTGAAGGCCTGCGAACCAAAGGCGAGTCCTTCTCAATCTCTGTGGTGCTCCCGGAAGGTAATATCATCGAAGCCGACGGACGGGTTGCGGGACGACAAGTTGTACTCTGGCTCGAAGATGCTTCCATTCGCGGTGAAGATGAAAAAGCGGCTATTTCAAGATTTGAAAATTCCCGCATTACGTCTGAAACGGACCCTATCGCCTTTATTGAAATGATGGGCCGCGCGCCGTTTCCGCTGTGGCGTATGAATAGCGCCGGGCGTATCAATTGGGTCAATGACGCCTATGTTGACGCAGTCGGCGCATCTGACGTCCGGGACGTAACGCAAAATCAGATTCATCTGGATCAGAAAGCCAGCGAAGACGCGAAATTGGCGCTATCCAAACAAAGCCAATTGGATTCAACACGCCAAATCGTTTTGAACGGCGAACGACGTGCCACGCAAATTTCTATTTTTCCTGTGAACGGAGGAATCGCTGGGATCGCCACGGACGCAAATGAAGCGGAAGATCTGCGCATAAGTCTCAATCAGCAGGTGGCGGCACATGATAAGCTTCTCAACTCAATGGATGAAGCCGTCGTGATTTTTGGCAGCGACCAAACGGCCCGATTCGAAAATGAAGCCTTTCGACAAATGTTCGGTTTGGAAGACAATTGGTCTCGAGATCGCCCGAGCCACGGCGAGTGGCTAGATCATATGCGAGAGCGGGGGCAGGTCCCTGCGCAGCCAGATCACGGTGCGTGGAAAGCGGAAGAACTTAGCCTTTACACAGAGTGGCCAGATGAAATGCCGCCGGCGCTTTGGCATTTCCAAGACGGACGAACATTACGCCTTATCCGTATGCGAGATCCGCAAGGCGGCATCGCGCTCATGTTCTCTGATATGACGGACAGAATTGATTTGGAGGGCCGTCTCGGCACGTTGATCAATGTGCAGCGCGCGACATTGGATAAGCTATCGGAAGGTATCGCCGTGTTCGGGACAGATGGCCGATTGAAAATTCACAACAACGCCTTTGCAAAAATTTGGGGTCTTGCGGAAGATGAGCTAAAGGATGCTCCGCGTTTTTCTTCCCTTATCGAACTTTGCATGCCGCTTTACCATAAACGTCCGTTTTGGGATGACCTCAAGGCGCGGGCAACCGACTCAAACCCGGAGGTGCGTCGTCAGGTGGAGGGCGAAATTACCCGCTCCGATGGTAAGATGTTGACATGGCTTTCTAAGCCACTTCCCGACGGGGCAACCTTGGTCGCGTGGAATGACGTCACATCGGCGCGTAAAACCGAAGCGGCCCTCATCGAACGTGCTGCGGCGCTCGAGGAAGCTGACCGGATGAAGTCGGAATTCGTCGGGCATGTTAGCTATCAACTTCGGACGCCGCTCACGACGATTTCGGGTTATGCAGACTTCCTGCAAAATGGCGGGGCGGGCGAAATGAATGACAAGCAGAGCGAATATATTTTCGCTATTCAAAGTGCGTCAGAAGATCTGGCAAAAATCATCGATGATATTCTTGATATTGCCGCGATAGAAGCCAATGTCCTTGAGTTGGATTTGGGCGATGTTGATGTTTATCAGGTGTTGTCTCATGCGCTAGATTATGTCGCGACCAAAGCGGAAGACACGAGGATATCGCTGGATATTGTCTGTTCGCCTGACATCGGCGTGATCCGCGCGGACGAGACTCGAATTAAGCAAGTCGTCTATAATCTTCTATCCAATGCGCTTCGTTTTACGAAGCCCGGAGGTCTTATTCAGCTCGGCGGCGAGCGCGCATCAGGCGGCGTGAAAATTTGGGTCAAAGATGACGGCGTCGGGATACCCTCAGATAAGCAAAGCAAAGTCTTCGAGAGTTTTCAAAGCTCGCGCGGCGGTGCAGGTCTAGGGCTCGCTCTTGTGCAGCGCTTCGTTGAGCGGCATGGCGGTTGGGTAGAATTGGAAAGTGATGAGGGCGAGGGGACTCATGTGATATGTTACCTCCCAAAAGAAGCCCCGGCTGAGGCGGGGCACCCGGAGCTTTTTGAAGGCTAAACTTCGAAGTTCTTTCTGTTGTGGTCTCCCGATTTAAGGGAGGTTTTTAAACTTGTTAAACAGGCCCGTTATGTAGGCAATGACCCAAACAGGTACTGTGATAAGGCTCAGCACAAACAGGAAGTTCACAACCATGTAACGGGAATCTGAGAGCGCTTGTTCCGGTGTTCTTTCCTGTTCGATGCCGGCCATTATCTCGAATATAGCGTTTTCAAGATTAAGGCCTACAAGGGCGAACAGGATGATGGCTAACGGCGCCAATAGGGCGGCGACAAAGCTCGCATTTCTTAATCCCGCATATCGCCAAAGAAAGGTGCCGTAGAGTGCGACGCGCCAAAGTGCGACGACGATAAGAAATCTAACGTTAAGCGTGACAGCGGTCGATGCCTCTGTGAGCCGCTCAACCGGAACAGCATATAGCCAAGCCAGCGGAGAGGTAAGTCCAACGAATACGAAAACACTAAGCCAGTCCCATCGATGTCGTTTCAACGGCCAAACGATCAGAAAGAGTATCGTTGTTAGCACGAAAATATAAGCGACTGACCTTAGACCGAGGGCTTCAAAAAGTGATGGATTTGGGTGATCCCAATATCTTCCTATGCCGGCAATCCAAGCCAGAAGAATGGCCCACCCAGCATATAAAAGAGGGTTGGCAGAAACATCAATTTTTGCATTTCGAAATGTAAGGAGCCGGAATGTTTCCGATAAGAGTTGTTTCAGCCCAACTCTCATTTTTACTACTGACTTTCGGGCGTGCTAACTTCAATGCCGTCGAGTGTGTCGCTCATGAGAATTTGGCAGGACAGGCGGGAGTTGTCTTGAACATTTTCCGCGAAATCTAACATGGAATCCTCCATGTCGTCTTTCTCTTTGAGTTTGGACAGGTGGCCCTCTCCGACATAAATATGGCATGTCGCGCAAGCGCAGGCCCCGCCGCAATCGGCATCAATACCGGGAATCATGTTCTGGACAGCGGCTTCCATCACGGACGTACCGGTCTTGGCTTCAACTTCGCGGCGTTCGCCGGCGTGGTCGATAAAGATGATTTTGGGCATGAAGTCGTCTCGCTGGTGCTCATTTCTGCTATGGCACTACCTAAGCGCTTGCACCGTGATTGCAAGGCGCTAGACCTATGGTGTGCTGGAAATTTCTGTCAAAACTGAATCGCAAATGCTGGAGCTTGGTGCCCGGTTGGGTCGCGCTCTGCAGGCAGGTGATGTGATTGCACTGGTTGGGGGGCTCGGCGCGGGCAAAACGACATTGGTGCGCGGCCTCGTTCAAAGCGTGAATTCTTCTGAAACCGTGCCGTCACCGACCTATACGCTTGTGCAGACATATGACGTCTACGGGCTCACACTTTGGCACTGTGATCTCTATCGGTTGGAGCATTCGGATGAGGCCTATGAGTTAGGTCTTATGGACGCGATGGGAGAGGACGTGTGCCTGATTGAATGGCCGGACCGTTTGGGGGATCTGCTGCCACGAGACTCGCTGCGGGTCGAAATATCTTTTGACCATGAGGCTCGGAAGGTCGTCCTGACGGGATGGGAGGGACGAAATGTCTGATCGCGCTAAGGGGAGTCGAGAAACCGAGATAATGACTTTCATCGCTTCTGCAGGATGGTCCGATGCAAAAGTAGAAGGTTTCCCCGGCGACGCCTCGTCGCGGCGATATTTCCGGCTAAAGCGCGGCGAAGACGTTGCCGTTCTCATGGACGCGCCGAAAGGCGCTGAAGCCCCCGCCGAACCTGACGGTGCGAGCGTCGCTGACCGCGAAGCGTTAGGGTATAATGCGCTTGCGAGATTGGCGGGACCGGAGCCTGCGGCATTTGCGAGTCTGTCAAACGAATTGGTCATTCGCGGCTTCTCCGCGCCAAAGATATTAGCGGCGGATTTGGACGCAGGCCTATTGCTACTCGAAGATTTTGGTCAAAATGTTTATGCGAAAGTCATTGCGGCGGATGTATCGATGGAAGCGCCGCTTTACGAAGCTGCCGTTGAATGCCTCGCAGAGATCTACCGGAGCAGCTTCCCCGCCGTTATGCGCTACCGCGACGCGAACTGGCGGGTGCGGACCTATGACGAAGCCGCGCTCTTGACCGAGACGCAGTTATTTTTGGATTGGTATGCCGTGGATAAAGGCGCTGATATTTTGGACACGGCGCGCGCGGAGTGGAATGGGATTTGGGGGGAGCTATTCACAGAACTCGATGCGCATGCACCGGGTTTGGCGCTTCGGGACTTTCATGCCGAAAACCTGTTCTGGCTTCCCGAGCGCAAGTCGGTCGCTAAAGTTGGCTTGATTGATTTTCAAGACGGGCTGTTTGTCCATCCGGCCTATGATCTCGTGAGTTTCTTGGAAGACGCCCGCCGCGATGTGTCCTTGGATCTAGTAGACCCGTTGATTTCGCAATTCGTCGAACAGGCGAAGCTCGCTGATGAGGCTGCATTTCGCCGCGCCTATGCGGTTCTTGGCGCGCAGAGAAATGCCAAAATTTTAGGTATATTCGTTCGCTTGGCCGAGCGCGACGGAAAGCCGTCTTATCGAGATTTAATCCCGCGCGTTCACGCGCATTTCGTCAAAAATTTGAGTGTGTCTGAGTTTGCGCCTTTGCGGGATTGGTTTGCTGAATACCTACCCGGAGAGCTCCCATGATAAAGACAGCCATGGTTCTCGCTGCCGGCCACGGCACGCGCATGCGTCCGCTGACAAATGACCGCGCCAAGGCGATGGTCGAGGTCGGGGGTAAGCCATTGATTGACCATATGTTGGACCGATTGGAAGAAGCCGGTATCGAACGCGCTGTTGTTAATGTTCATGCCCATGCCGATCATTTGGAAGCGCACCTAAAGACGCGGACAAAAGGTCCGAAACTCATTATTTCCGACGAACGTGAACAGCTTTTGGAAACGGGCGGGGGCATGGTCAAAGCCTTGCCTCTACTTGGTGAAGGACCTGTTATAGTCTGTAATATAGATGCGATATGGCAGGAGGGGGAGACGCCTCTCATACCTTCGCTTCTAGCCCGATGGGACGGGGGCATTATGGATGACTTACTCGTCCTTGCGCCGGTGGACCAGACGTTAGGCTATGACGGTGATGGAGACTTTCTCTTCGCCCATGACGGAAGATTAGAGTATCGCGGCGACCGCGACGCCGCGCCTTATGTTTATGCGGGGGTGCAGATCACAAAGCTGGACCGTCTCGCAAAAGAGCCCATTGAGCCGTTTACGCGCAAACGCATTTGGGCGCACACCATCGCCGAAGGCACGCTTTACGGTCACCCGCTGGATGGGTTTTGGATGCACGTCGGTGACCCGAAAGCGCGAGATGAAGCCGAAGCGAGGTTGGCTTCATGACCGCGCCCAATGTTTATAACATGCCTTCGGGCGTTCCCTTTTTGGAAAAGCTGGCGAAGGGGCTGCGCAAGCGGTTTGGGGATGAGCTTCAGTCGGGTTTGATTTTACTCCCGACCCGCCGCGCAGTTCGCGGTTTGGGCGAAGCGTTCGTCACGGCGGCCAAAGATGACGGCGTCCAAGCCGCATTGCTGCCGCGCCTCCGCCCGCTCGCTGATATTAATCCGGAAGAGCCGCCTTTCGAGCCGGGCGAACTCGTAGGAAAAGTGCGGCCTGCAATTGACGGCACATTGCGCAGATTTGAAATGGCACGAATTGTGGCCGCCTATCACGAACGGGCACTTGATCTGCCGCTGGACGCGGCGACAGCGCTGGCGATGGCGGACCCGCTACTGGCAATATTGGATGACGCGGCGTTGGAGGAAGCCAAACTGACAGAATCTGACTCTTGGAAGCAATTAGTCGGGGAGGCGGCAAAACATTTTCAGGACGCCGCGACGCTCTATAAAATTATTCAAGATTATTGGCCTGCGCGTCTTGCGGAATTAAATATGGAGGAGCCGCAAACGCGCAAGGTGAAACTTCTCAATGAACTTGTCGCGCATTGGACAGAAAATCCGCCGAACTATCCGGTAATAATCGCGGGCTCCACGGGTAGCTTGCGGGCAACCCGCCGCCTGATGAAAGTGGTCGCGGGCCTACCGAAAGGCATGGTCATTTTGCCGGGTTTCCAAGTGACTGACAATGATGAAACTTGGGCCAGTATTGATGAGCAGCATCCGCAATATGCGATGAAGCTTTTAATTGACGGTATGGAAATTGACCGCGGCGAGGTTCGCGATTTCGTGCGTGATGTCGTCGGAGACCAGACAAAAGATACGGGTCGTATGGCGCGAACCCGGGTCCTGGAAGAAGCGCTCGTTCCGGCGTCGCGCACATCGGATTGGTTGAAAAGAATTGAAAAGCTACAGAGCGATTCCGGCAAAGCTATATTCGACCAAGCCGTAGAGGGTTTGTCCTTAATTCAAGCCAAAACAGACGCTGAAGAAGCATTATCTATTGCGCTTATTTTACGGGAAACCTTAGAGGATAAAACTAACACGGCCGCTCTCGTCACGCCTGATCAGGCCCTCGCGAGGCGAGTCCGCGCAAGGCTGTCACGGTGGGGCGTAGATGTCGATATGTCCCAGGGTGAACCCTTGGCAGAAACATCGATTGGCGTGTTTCTGGATGCGGTTTTAGCTGTCTCGCAGTCGCCCGATAGCGGATTAGAAAAGGCCGTCATTTTTGGACATGAGTTGACTTGTCTTGGCCGGAGCTCAAAAGATATTTTATCGTCTTGGCAAATGGTGGAGCACAAAATCTACCGAACAGGAAAGGACGATACGCTCCCTGAGCAGGACATTGAAGATTTGCTATTGAACGCGCTCAGGCCTCTTATTGAATTAGATGGCGCAGCCCCTGCGCCCGTTTGGGCCTCGGCGCTCATCGCTGCGTCCGAGCACATAGCCACCGGTCCGGATCATCACGGGAGTGCTATTCTGTGGCGAGGCGAGGCGGGCGAAAACGCCGCGAGAATGCTGGAACATATCATCGTTTATGGTGATAATTTGCCGGATGTCGATGCGCGTGGATTCCTGCGGCTTATGCGGCATTTAATGACCGGCATTGTAGTTCGTCCTAGATATGGCACACATCCGAGGCTCTCTATTTTGGGCCCCCTCGAAGCGCGTATGTTGGACGCTGATGTCATTGTGCTTGGCGGGCTAAATGAAGGCACATGGCCCGCGACGCCGTCGCCGGGTCCTTTTCTATCGCGCGGCATGCGGCGGGATATGAAGCTCTCTTTGCCGGAGCGCCGCTATGGTCTGGCCGCGCATGACTTTTTTGAGCTGGCGTCCAATCCCAAGGTTTATTTGACCCGGTCAAAAAGGTCCGACTCCGGGCCGACCATTGCCTCGCGCTGGGTGTGGCGCCTGCAAACCTTGCTGCAGGGCGCGGTGCAAAAGGAGGGCGTTGCACGCTTGTTGGGCACCGCCGATCACTATCTCGCTTGGGCGCAGAAACTTGATTTTGTCGCCGCTGATGATGTGATGCCTGCGAAAGAACCAAAGCCAGCGCCGCCAAAAGACAAACGGTGGACGACCGATAAGGGCCGAAGCCTATCTATAACCGAAGTCAAAACTCTTATCCGAGATCCATACTCAATTTACGGACGGCATGTGTTGGGTCTGAAAAAATTGCAGGACTTAGATCAAGAAAATGGACCTGCAGAATTTGGCTCTGCAATTCATTTGGGGATTGAGATGTTTCTAAAAGCAAACAAACCACCCCTGACTGAAACGCAAGACAAAGCGCTCATTTTGGCCTTCAACAAAGCCTTTGAAGACTATGGCTATCCCGTGGAAGTCATCGCCAAAGAGCGGGCCAGATTTCAAGCGATTGCCGAAGCCTTACGTCTTGAGATGAACCGGCGCGCGGCTGATAGTTTTGAACAAGTGGGCCTTGAAGTCTGGGGCGAAGCGAAGATCCCGGAGCGCGATTTTTCGGTTCGCGGTAAAATGGATTACGTCGAGCGAGGTATTGAGGGGTATGGTTTTGTCGATTTCAAAACCGGAAGCCCGGCATCGAACGCCGAGGTCGAGGCGGGCTTCGACCCGCAATTGCCGCTCGCGGCTTTCATTGCGCGCGAAGCCGGACTGAAAGGCCATAAGGCCGGTCAAACGGCGCAGCTGGGGTATATCCGAGTTAAGGGGTCGAATGATGATTTTGGATATTTTCCGATTGGAAAGAAAAAATCAGTCGACCAACTATTGGAAGAATCAGTAGAGACGCTGACAAAACTCATCGACAAATTTAATGATCCGACCACGCCCTATGAATCTCAGGTGCGGTCGAAATATGTAAATAATTATTCCGACTTTGATGATCTCGCGCGGCGCGGGGAATGGGCGGGCATGAGCGGAGGTGACGCCGATGCGTAATGCAGCCAATGAGATGACCGCTGTCGAAAAAGCGACCCATGCGCAGCGTATGGCGGCTGACCCGTCCGGTACGCGGCTGGCTGCGGCCAATGCCGGGTCGGGTAAAACCCGCGTGTTGGTGGACCGCGTGTCCCGCATCCTGCTCGGCGGCACAAAGCCCGAAGATATTTTGTGTCTGACTTATACGAAAGCGGCGGCGTCGGAAATGCAAGAGCGCCTTTTCGCGACCTTGGGCGGCTGGTCTGTATTGGATGACGCACGACTACATGAGGCTTTGACGACGCTGTTCGGACAACCGCCCGAAACACTGAAGAAGCCGGTTGAATTTCCGGAGGCTCGCGAGCTTTTCGCAAAAGCGCTCGAAACACCGGAAGGCCTGAAGGTTCAAACCATCCACGCCTTTTGTGAGCGGATATTGTCGCGATTTCCGATTGAAGCCGGAATTTTGCCCGGTTTTGAACCGCTTGATGATGTTGAAATGGCCGAGCTGCGACGTGAGGTGGAATCGCAAATTCTCAGCGAGGCCATGATGACGGCCGGAGGGTCTCTCGACAAAGCGCTCAATATTCTAACGCTGGAACGGGCCGATGCCTCGCTGGAGGATTTGTTTAAATGGATGGCTTCGAACCCGCAGAAAATATCGGATTGGGAAAAGCTGGGCTTGGACGCTTTAGTCGATGGCCTCAATCTCGGGAATGCGCGCGATCCCGGCGAAATCGCAGAGGCGCTTTGGCGCAGGCTGGATGCAGCTACGCTTCGATCCGTTTCGGGCGCTCTAAAAAACGGCGGCGCGACTGACGTAAAACGCGCGGCAATGATTGACGCAGCCCTTTCCGCGCCTGATGCGGTCACGGCGCTGGGTGACTTGCGGCATCTTTATTTCACAAAAGACAAACCCGACCTGCGGAAGAAATTTTCCGACAGCAAAACCGATCCACTCGCAGCGGAGTGGATAGAGCAGCATTCAAGAGATATTATTGAGGCGGACCAGAAAATCCGTGCTTGTCATATTTACGCGCTAACAGAGTCCGTTTTCAATCTCTCGGTCCGATATATGGCGCTATACCGCGAAGCGAAACACAAAGCGCGCGGTCTGGATTATTCAGATCAAATTCTTTTCGTTCGGCGCTTGCTGCAAAACTCCGAAGCTGCGGATTGGGTGCGATACAAACTCGACGGCGGCGTGAAGCACATCCTCCTCGATGAAGCGCAAGATACTTCGCCGGAGCAATGGGAAATTATCAATATTCTCGCCGCACCCTTTTTCCAGCCTCATCCCGATGATGACCCAAAGAGACCGCGTACGCTCTTTGCCGTGGGCGATGAAAAACAATCTATCTATGGATTTCAAGGTGCGAAGCCCGAGCGCTTCCTAAGTGAAATTCGCAAACATTCGGAGCATGCGACAACAGATATTCGCATGACGATGTCTTTCCGCTCGACCCAAGCCGTCTTGGACGTTGTCGACTCTGTTCTCTTCGAATGCGGAGGGATGCAAGCCATGTTTGATGCCGAAGCCTTCCCGCCCGCCAGCGATGAAACACGCCACATCGCGCATCGCGAAGACAGGGGATCGGTCGAGCTTTGGCCGATTACCCCGCCGCCTGAAAAACCTGAGGAAAATGACCCTTGGGACACGACACCTGTTGATGCCAAAGGTGAAGGGCATCAGATTGAAGTGCTGGCCAAAGATATCGCCCGGACCGTCAAAGGCTGGATCGATAACCGCGATCCAATCTTTGATCGTGAATTGAACAAAGACCGTCCTAACCCGCCGCTCACTCGTCCTATCCGTCCGCAAGACGTGCTCATTCTCGTCCGGAGACGAGGGCCCTTATTTGAAGCGATAATCCGCCAACTCAAACGGCACGAAATCCCGATAGCGGGAGCGGACCGCCTCAAGCTTTCCGAGGCAATCATCGTGAAAGATATCATTGCGCTGTCTCGCTTTTGCCTTCTCCCGTCCGATGATTTGTCTTTGGCAGAAACGCTGAAGTCTCCGTTTTTTGGATTTGATGACGATGCCTTGATGGAGGTCGCTATTGATCGAGAAGGGCGTTTAGTCGACGCGCTGGAATCAATACATCCCGAAACCTATGAGACGCTAAAGACCTTTATTAAGCTCTCAAGGGATCTGACACCCTATGATTTCTTCGCGCGCGTGTTGGACTATAAGGACGCGTCGGGTCTTTCCATGCGGAAGCGGTTTTATAAGCGGCTATCGCTTGAAGCTAAAGATGCGCTGGAAGCTTTTCTGCATCAGGCCTTGGCTCATCAAACCCGAATGGCGCCCAATCTTCAGACATTCCTCAAGGCGTTCTCTCAAGGGGATGTCGAGATCAAACGGGAGCAAGATAGCAGCCTATCCGAAGTCCGCGTTATGACGGTTCACGGCGCGAAAGGTTTGGAATCGCCAATCGTTATTTTGCCCGACACCACAAACACGCCGGCCTTGCGCGACATCTTATTGCCGGACGAAGAGGGAGGGGAGGTTTGGAGTAAAGGCAGCGTCCCGTATATCGAGACGGCGAAAGACGCGGCCAAAGCGCGCCAGTCGCAAGAACAACTACGCCTGCTTTACGTGGCCATGACCCGCGCGGAGTCTCGCCTTATTGTTTGTGGTCCGCATGTTGGGCGGGAGAATGCCACCCTTAAAGATGGCTGTTGGTATGATTGGGTAAAGCGCGGTCTGGAGGCGTTGGACGCCCAGCCTTTCAAGATGAGATTGAATGACAAAGAGGTGGAGGTGCTGCGTTATGGAGGCTCAGCTGAGCCCGTCTCAGCAATCGCCGGGTCTGATAAGGTCAAAGCCGCCGAGCTACCCAATTGGATAAACAAACCCGCGGCAAAAGAGGGGCGCAGAAACCGCGTTACGCCTTCGCACCTTCTTTCCGTTCCGCCCGTTGAAATGGCGGTGAGGTCACCCGGCGAAGCCCGAGATCGAAAAATATTTCAGCGCGGAAATCTCATCCATAAATTACTGGAATTATTGCCTGACGTCGCGCCGTCAGTGCGCCGCGAAACCGCCGCCACTATGCTCTCTAGCTACAAGGATGTTTCGCCCGATTTGGCGACACAAATTATCGGTGAGGTTTTTGCCGTCCTTGAAAATCCGGATTTTGCGCAAATCTTCGCCCCTGGTTCTCGCGCGGAGGTAAGCTTGGCCGGGTCTGCTAAGAATTTACCCGACGATATGTTTTTGAATGCGCAAATTGATCGACTGTGCGTCACGGATACTGAAGTGATCATTGTTGATTATAAATCAAATCGGCCGCCGCCTACGGATCCGGAAGATGTGCCAGATCTTTATCTTGGGCAAATGGCAGCTTACCGAGAACTGGCGCGCGAAATTTACCCGTCTCGGACTGTTAGCTGCGCGCTCTTGTGGACGGACGGGCCGCATTTAATGATGCTACCTGACAGTTTTTTAGATGCAGCCTTGCAGAAGATTGCGGCGCTTCCTACCTTGGAAACAACGTAACGATTCCTATCAGGAGAGTCCCATGGCCACACAAGCCGTCACTGACGCTACATTTTCCGAAGATGTCCTCGAATCGAGCACACCTGTCTTGCTGGATTTCTGGGCAGAATGGTGCGGACCTTGTAAGAAAATGGGACCTGCGCTGGAAGAAGTCTCAGATGAATTTGACGGCCGCATCAAAATTGCGAAGATGGATATTCAAGAAAACCCGGACACGCCCGGCAAGTTTCACGTCCGCGGAATCCCAACGCTCATGATCTTCAAAGAAGGTCAAGTTGTGGCAACGAAAGTCGGCGAGATGAGCAAAACAAAGCTCTCGGAATGGCTGGCCGAACACGCCTAAGCGAAATACGACACATCATTTTCCGAGGCAGCCGGATTGGCTGCCTTTTTTATGCCGCTAAGATCTGTCCCGCCAGATAGAGTGATCCGCAGATTAAAACGCGCGGTGGGATAATCGGCTCTGACGTCGTTTGGCGCGAGAGGGCTTCGCCTGTATTGATGGCCCGCTGAACGGCGTCGGTAAGATTGCTTGCGACTTGCCCGATCATGCCCCGGTTTTCTGCCAGTTCCTTGAGTGTCTCGGGGGATAGGGCCGGGGAGCCTGGAATGTCGACGGCTACGACACAGCTCGCGAGTCCCGTGAAAGCATCGAGAAACTTCCCCGCATCTTTATTGCCCAATATCCCCATGACGAGGACCAACACGCGCTCGTTCTTATCTTGAAGCTCGGCCATGACATTGGCGAGGGCGCGCGCCGCATGCGGATTATGCCCGCCGTCGAGCCAAAGTTCCCCGCCAGATTCTGCCACCAAATCTGCGAAGGGACCGATGGTCAGATTTTGTAACCGAGCGGGCCAAGACACGGTAGTTAGGCCTTTTGAAATCGCTTTATCGGGCAGGCCGATACTGCGTGCGGCGGCTATGGCGACGCCAGCATTGTCAATCTGATGGGACCCGATTAAAGCCGGACGGGGCAGGTCCAGCAAAACATCGTCAGCATCGAACACGATGCGGTCTTGTTCGCGATAGGCGCGAAAATCTTCCGTCAGGAATTTGATGGGCGCGCGATGTTTAGCGGCTTCATTGCGAATAACGGCGGCGGCGACGTCTTCTTGCCGTCCCGCGAAAACGGGAACGTGGTCTTTAATAATACCCGCTTTTTCGCGCGCAATGCCCGCTAGGTCGCGACCCAAAAACTCTGCGTGATCATAACTCACGGGCGTTATTATGCTGGCGACGGGATCGAAGACATTAGTGGCGTCATATAATCCGCCGAGCCCGACTTCGATGAGCGCGTAATCGGCCGGTGTTTCTGAGAAGGCTAAGAAGGCGGCGGCCGTGGTGGCTTCGAAAAAAGACAACGGCGCACCTGCATTGGCGTCCATGACGCGCTGAAGAACATCCAACAGGACATCATCGGCAATCTCTTCGGAGGCTAGGGTTATGCGCTCATTAAACCGCACCAAATGCGGCGAGGTGTAGATATGCGCGGTCTTACCTTCGGCTTCGACCATCGCCCGTAGGAAGGCCGTCGTGGAGCCTTTACCATTGGTGCCTGCAATGTGCACGGCAGGCGGCAGGCGAAGTTGTGGGTTGCCCAGTGCCTTTAGGACACGCGCAATGCGGCCAAGACCCAGATCAATTTTCTTGGGATGTAACGCCGTAAGCTGCGCAAGAACAGTGTCGAGCTTAGACAGGTTCAGGCTCCGCAGCATGCTGCGCTGTTTGTTTTGTCAAAACAGCCAAGAGATCGCCCAGAACCTTTCGCATATCACGGCGGGCAACAACGCGGTCAATCATGCCGTGCTCTTCCAGATATTCCGCACGCTGGAAACCTTCCGGCAACTTCTCTCGGATGGTTTCTTCAATCACGCGCGGACCGGCAAAGCAGATCAACGCGCCAGGCTCCGCCAGATGAATATCGCCTAGCATCGCATAGCTGGCGGTAACGCCGCCTGTCGTCGGATCGCAGAGCACAACAATGTAAGGCAGACCTGCTTCGCGAAGTTCTTGGACGGCAATCGTCGTGCGCGGCATTTGCATGAGGGACAGTGCGCCTTCTTGCATCCGCGCGCCGCCTGCGGCTGTGAAGACAACAAGGGGGAGATTATTCGCGACAGCATGTTGCGCCGCGGTGATGAATCCCTCGCCCGCCGCCATGCCAAGCGAGCCGCCCATAAAGGCAAAGTTTTGGACGAGGGCAACGGTTTCAATGCCGCGAATTTTGCCGACGCCGATAGACATAGCGTCATTATCACCTGTCTTGGCCCGTGCTTTCTTGAGGCGATCTACATATTTTTGATCGTCTTTGAATTTCAGCGGATCTTTAAAGACTTCGGGAATTGCGACCTCTTCAAACGCCCCGTCATCAAATGTATATTGCATTCGCAGATTTGGCCCAATTCGCATGTGATGACCGGCAGGCGTGACATGGAGGAGGCCCGTCAGATCGGCTGCGAAAACCATTTCATTTGATTTCGGACATTTCACCCAAAGATTATCAGGCGTGTCCTTTTTGGTGAAGATGGATTTGACGCCGGGAGGCGTGAGTTTTTGAAGCCAATTCATAACTTGGCAGCATTAGCCCGAATGGGTGGCATCCGCAAGCGTGCGGATGAGATTGAGCGCGGCTTTGGGACCGTCTTCGTGCAGCGTTTTGACGATAGCTGTGCCGACGACAACGCCGTCCGCATCTTTTGCGACTTCGCGCGCTCGCTCGGGTGTTTTAACGCCAAACCCTACGACGACGGGTAAATCTGCCGCCGCGCGCACGCGGGCGACTTGCTCGGTAACGGAACCGGCCTGCGCGAAACTTGCGCCCGTAATGCCCGTCATAGAGACGTAATAAACAAAGCCCTTAGTGCCTGCGACGACTTTAGGAAGACGCTCTGCATCGGTCGTCGGGGTGGCAAGGCGAATGAGTGCGAGGTCGTGAGCCGCAAAAGCGGCGCGCAACTCGCTATCTTCCTCGGGCGGCAGATCGACAATAATTGCGCCGTCGACGCCCGCCGCTTTGGCCGCCGCCGCGAAATCCGTGTAACCCATGTGATGCAGCGGATTGGCATAACCCATCAGGATGATGGGGGTTGTGTCATTGGTTTTACGAAACTCTGTTGCCATCTCCAAAACAGTCGATAGTGTCGTGCCGGATTTCCGCGCACGTATGCCTGCGTCTTCAATCACGGGGCCGTCGGCCATGGGATCGGTGAAGGGAATGCCGAGCTCGATTATATCAACGCCCGCTTCGGGGAGGGCATTGAGGAAAGCCTGACTCGCCGCGCGGTCAGGATCCCCCGCCATCATATAGGCGACAAAGGCAGCTTGGCCTTTGGATCTTCGCGCAGCAAATGTTTGGTCGATACGGTGTGTCATGATGCGGGCTATTAAGGCGGGGCCGCCCTCGTATCTAGCACTATTCGCAAAATAAGTTTTAGCGCGCGCCTAATTATAGGATTTTCCATCATAAGGCGCTTCGCAATCATAGAATCCGACTGTGGTTGTCTGTCGCCAACTTTTAGTTTCCGGGTTCGACCTCATTTGATTTACCCTGTTATCTGAAACTATTCTGGCAAGAGTAATTCCCTCAAAGCCACGATTGTTTTCGCGCGGTTCTGTTTCTATTATTATCCGGTAGGTGTTTTCAGCCTCATATTCTCTCGGCACGTTGACGCCTGCGATTTCCTTAAAGCAGATTTGTGTTATTGGGTCCGGCGTTTGAGGGCCTGATATCATCGCTTTGTAGTAGTCGCAGGCAGGCCGACCGACCAGATTTTCCCCTTGCACCAAACATTCAAAGTCAGAAATGAATGGGGCTGCATCCATCGAAGTTTCCAAAATAAACTCATAGGTTCTATCGGGGAGCGACGACCCCATGGCCGGTGATGCCGGCCCAAGGCAAATGAGGGCAGCACCGATAATGAGATTTATGGATTTGGTCATCGTGCGTTTCTGTTAGGACCCAATTGAATGGGGTCTGAATAGACTCCCGCCTGGTCAGTGTCTGGCCTCTGAAATCCTATCGATTATCGCCCCAATAGGTGAAACGCCTTAGGATATATTCAAAAGGACCGCGTTCGAACTTCGTTCGCCAGAGACTTGCGAAGACCAGCGTGAAGATGCCTGTCGCGAGCGCAATTCCGATACAGCCCGCCGCGCCGATTTTGCCGTAGTAGCCCAAGCCGTAGCCCGTAAAAATCAAAGACAGGATAATAGATTGCAGTAAATATGCCGTGAGCGTCGCCGTTCCACTGCGCGCGACAAAAGTCTTGAAAGCGGTCTGCGGTCCCGCCGCCCATTTCGCGAGCCAGCCGAGATAGCCGAATGTCGCAAAGGGAGACCCTAAAAAAATAAAGGCCGTGCCTAGCATTTCTCTAGCCGTCATCAGGCCGCTGGATGTTGCGGTTAAATAGGCTCCGAAAACGCTGATAATCACGCCGATGGGCAAGGCAGTCTTTCGCGCCTTGGCCCATATAGGCGCGGTCGGGTTCGAGATAATGTCGCTTTTGACAGCGGCTAAGCCAAAGAGGAAGAACGCCAAGACACCCGGCCCTTGAAGGAAGAATCCTACGGCAAAATAAATGGCCCAGTCCATCATGCGTGCCCGCGCGACGTCGAGAAAACTACCCTCTTGAAAAACTTGATAAATATTCGTGAATTCCACCTGCATCTCTGCGGCCGTTTCCGACATCTCCTCGGGATCAAAAAACTCCCAGACATAGAATAAACCAGCGGCAAGAAAGGCGATAAGTATCTGGAAAACTAATAAGCCAATGCCCCAACGGATGAGAGATTTAATGGGCCTGTTTCTAAACAGATATAAAACGGCTCCAATAAAAGCGTAGATAACAAGAACATCCCCTGAGAAAGCAAAGATGACATGCGCCAATCCAAAAATCAGTAGGCCGAGAAGACGGCGGGAATATCGTCGACCAAAGGGAAGACCGCGCCGCTCGGCGCTCTTAATTTGATAGGCCAGGCCAACACCAAACATGAAGGAAAATAGCGTGTAGGATTTCATCAGGAAAAATGAATTCACGCCAAAACTAGCGGCGTGATCCAAACCGGTATTCAACCCGCCATCCAGATAAGCAGCATCGGAAGGCCAAGCAAAATAAGCGACATTGACGAGAACTATTCCAAGGACGGCAAAGGCGCGAACAAGATCAGGTAGGATATGCCGCCCTGCGGCTTGGCTCTCGGCGGTATATGACATTGCAAAATCCCCTCACGGGCGTTTAACAAAGGTTTTAAAGTGCGGCAAATGCCGTCTGGTTTAATTAGGTTTGGATCGTGGATTCAAAGAACCTATTGATCAACAAGTTCTTAGCAATTCCGATTTGAAGCTTGCCAAGATTGAATGTTCGTCGGGCGACAAAGTGCTTTCCGCCACGACGTAAGTATGAATGGCGAAAACAACGGCGCGGGTTTTGGGGAGTCTGCGGAAGGTCTGGCGCTCGACGCGGATGTATCTTGGGGCTAACGGGTCTATCGGTTTTGCAATGCCTTCACCGCGAGGCTGATGCAGTTCTGGATCTGTATAGATCAAGAAATTGGCGCGCCCCAAAGGTTGCTCCACGCGGATGGCGGAAAGCATTCTCTCGACGACATTGGAGACATCTGCAAATTCAGGGACGGGGTCGTGAATGCTGGAAATCGAGCGTCCGATTTTCTGGCGGATATCCCAGCTTGACGGGAAGCACATGACGCCAGCGGTTAGGACATGAGTGTCGCCTTTTTTCTGCAAAATGCAGAGATCTTCTTGGATGTTCACCGCTGCCTCTAAGAGGGGGTGGTCTAAGGATTTCCACTCCTGCGTCGATTCAGCCTGGATAATATCTCGCAACTCCGCACAGGCCGCTTCGGCTTCTGGCGTTGCTTGAAATACTGTCTTCCGACTTCGAGCTATTAACTCGCGGCGGTATTTAATTTGGACGTCGAAAGTATTTGACCGCTGAAGCCAGTCTTTGACGGCGACGGGCTGCACCCCTGGCAGGCGCGAGGTTTTCGGATCGAGCCAAGCTTTAATGGGGAGGTGGGAGTTGAGAATCATGACTGTTTATCGACTGCATTGATGGCCGACAAGGTAGGTCATTTTGATGATTGATTTTCTTTTAATACCTCAGCTTCTAGTCTTGTTTTTTCTAAACTAATTTGGAGTATTTCATCTAGGGGCTTTTGTACTCGTCTATACCATAGGCGGAACCCAATCATTGAAGCTATACTGCCTAACAAAGAAATAAGGCCGATTGGCCGAAGACGCTTTTCAATCGTATCAAGTTCAGTTCCTGAATCAGCTATACCGCCGATGATTTCTTCTTCGTGGGATATTAATTTTTCTACAAGTCTTTGCCTTTGGTCGCTACTCAAGGAAGCTTCAGTGTCGGCGGATTCAAGCAAGTCTAAAACATAGTTTTTATACTCAACTTGCGCCTTTAATACTGAGACGGCTTTAGAGCTCCTTTCAACTTGAATTTCTAAAAAAAAGACACCTGTAATCGCAACGAACAATCCGGTGAGCGCAACGAATTTGTACAAATTATCTGTTGGTAAGTTTGGTATTGGAATGGCCATATTAACCCTCCGTCCCCTCCGAAATATGTTCACCAAGCGCATCGGCAATCGTGAACACGTCCTTGTCCCCTCGGCCACACATATTCATGATGATGAGGCCGTCTTTGCCGAGTTCTTTCGCGAGGTCGACGGTGCGGGGGAGGGCGTGGCTGGGCTCCAGCGCGGGGAGGATGCCCTCTAACCGCGCGCACTCTTGGAACCAATGCAGCGCTTCGTCATCTGTTGCGCTGACATATTCCGCGCGGCCAATATCGTGCAGGTAAGAATGCTCCGGCCCGATGCCGGGGTAATCGAGGCCCGCCGAAATGGAATGCGCGTCGGCGATTTGGCCGTGCTCATCTTGCAGAAGGTACGTCCGGTTGCCGTGCAAAATCCCGGGCGAGCCGCCCGTCAGCGACGCGGCATGCAAGCCGGATTTCACGCCTTTACCTGCGGCTTCCACGCCAATCAGGCGAACCTCTTCATGTTGCACAAACTCATGGAACAAGCCCATCGCATTTGACCCGCCGCCGATACAGGCGACCGCCGCGTCGGGCAGGCGGCCTTCGGCTTCTAAAATTTGTTCTTTTGCCTCCCGCCCGATGATGGCTTGGAAATCGCGAACCATCGCTGGATAAGGATGCGGACCCGCGACCGTGCCGATGCAATAAAACGTCTCGCCGACATTCGTAACCCAATCGCGCAGCGCTTCATTCATCGCGTCTTTCAGGGTCGCCGTGCCGGAATGCACCGCGCGGACTTCGGCGCCGAGTAAGCGCATACGGAAGACGTTTGGTTTCTGCCGCACGATATCCACCGCGCCCATATAGACGATGCACTCCATGCCGAGCCGCGCGGCGACAGTCGCCGTGGCAACGCCGTGCTGGCCCGCGCCCGTTTCGGCGATGATGCGCTTCTTACCCATACGTTTTGCGAGGAGCAGCTGCCCCATGCAATTATTGATTTTATGTGCGCCGGTATGGTTCAGCTCGTCGCGTTTGAAATAGATTTTTGCGCCGCCGGTATTTTCCGTTAGGCGCTCGGCGAAATAAAGCGGGCTGGGTCTGCCCACATAATGCGTCAGAAAATAATCAAGTTCTTTTTGAAACGCGGGATCTGCCTTGGCTTCCTCATAGGCTTTCTCAAGCTCAAGGATCGGGGGCATGAGCGTCTCGGCGACATAGCGCCCCCCAAAATCGCCGAAGCGACCATTTTCATCAGGGAAGGCTTGATTACCCATGTTTACAGCTTTCGATACTCAGGTTTGACTTAACCGGAGCTATATAGGGGTGGCTGCAAAAATTAGAAACAAGAATATGCCCTAGGTTTCATCTTCCGAAAGAACGACGAGGCAATCCTCCGGCTTGAAGTTATATTTCGTATTCTTCTCCGGAATGAGTTTGACGCCAAAGTTTTGATCGGGGTCCATTTCATTGGCTTTGATCTTCACGCCCAGACAGACTTCTTCACGTTTCTGCGCGATGCGCATGCAATCGGCGAAGGTCATGCTTTCCGGAATAGATTCGAAATAAAGGGAGAGCGGTTTCAGGTAAATTTCTGAGCCTTCTTCTTTAAATAAGATATCATAGACATCTTTTATCCTAGCTTCCTCACTCATTTGCGCGATCAACATAGAGATGACGCGGTTACTAATGATGAAGTCTTTCACACCCACTCTGGAAATCAGATTTTGGTTCGTCGAGTCCATAACCTCGGTGATGAGGCGCGTGTTAATAGTTTCATCAGGATGTTGCTCGAAAATTTTGCGGAGCAGTAAGAGGATCAAGATTGTCTGCGCATCACTTTCGCTTGGATTACCGATTTTGTCATCTCCGCCATTAAGGATGATAACATTGTCGCGTTTGCTCGGCTCGGACGCCATCAAGGTTTCCGTTTGGAGCGGGTCATCATCGATTAGCGTGATTTTTATTGAGTCGAGCCTTGCGTCTAAGGCTGCGATTTCATCAATCGTGGCCTGAGTAGGTTGGTCGACAACAATGTGAATTGTAGATCCTTCCAAGACATATTCAGCATATTCTTCGACGATAATATGTCCTTTTTTATTCCAACCAATAATGAGTTCATTTTCTAGCGTTTGCTCCAGTCGCCCTGGCGGGAGAGGCAAATCGGCTGCGACAGCAACGGGTTCCTGCAGAAATTCAATGGTCGAATCATCCTCCGCCAAAATAAGGATTTCATCGCCTTCATTCAGTTTTAGATCTGCCGGCGGATTTACAAGAAGCTCTCCGCCCGTTGTAACGACTCCCATGGGAACGCCATCCGGGAAGTGGAATTGCGCTTCGCCAAACGTCGTATGCCTCCAGTCCCCCTCGCAAAAATACATCTCGCAGCCATCAAATGACAGAATTTCGCCGTAAACGACAGACAGACCGATAGAACGGCTCGTTTGGACGATAATTTTGGCCAGGATTTCATTCGAATTTGCGACGCCGATTGGGTGAGTGCTGTAATGTTGAATGATGTCATGGTGGTGATGGTCGAAAAGTTCCGCAACAATATTCAGCTCGTTTTCCTCTCCTCGCGTGGTCGTTAAGGCCAATATCGCCTTGATGCTATGGGCATCGCTTTTCGCTTTGTCTCTCTTACTGGCTTCATCGGATGCGCTCGCCAAGATAATGGCCGAGCGACATCGTCCGGCGGAAACGGTTTTTAGATTGGCTTGGGATGATGTTGAACCTGACCGTGTTACAACTCGCGTGTTATCTGTATCCGGAATGTTCAGCGCAAGGAAATCATCCATGTCTTCCTTTTCCATATCGGCCAATATCACAACCGCCGGACTGTCTACGCTTTCATTGGCCAAGACTAATTCTCTGATAATCTCTACAACGCGCTGCTCATTCCATCCCAATATCAAAGTATGATCATCTTCTATGACCTTAGAACGACCTTTTCGGAGCTCATCCAATTTCGCGCGTAGCGAGGTGGTGATAAAACCAATCAAAGCTGAGAAAAGAACGATGCCAAACAACCCTGCCATGATTGTTGCAATTTTCAACAAAGGCGAAGAATTGATGTCTTGATTCATGTTTCCCGGGGCGGTCATTTGCAGGAATGCGATATAAATCTGATGAAAGAACCCCTCGTGATGGTCACCGGTCGCGGCGCCTGTTTGAATAATTGCCGTTCGAATTAACCCAATAATGACATAGCCAATTAAGAAAGCGATTATGATGATCGTGAAGATCGAGCTGCCGCCCTTCGCCATGAAATTATCAAAGCGGTAGCGTAGCTTTTGTTTCAGTGTTGGATTATTCATGGAGCCCCCCGTGTCGTTTGACTCTAAGGAGATATTTGCGTCAGGTCAAAACTAGAAATTGCGGAAATATACTTGCCTCAATTGATGGACATTGCGGAGACTACAAAGCCGACATAAAGGCACTAATTTTCAGATGGTCTTTAATGCCCGGACCAGATTCAACGCCAGAGCTGACATCGAGGATGGGCGCGCGAGTCGCAGTCATCGCTTGCGACACATTTTCAGGGGTAAGTCCGCCCGCGACAGCAAAAATTTTCGGCGTCGGTGCATCCGCGATAATCTTCCAATCAATCGCGATGCCGTGACCGCCGCGCACGGCCTCGCCTTTCGGGGGTTTTGCATCATAGAGAATAAGGTCCGCAACACCTGCATAGGTCTCCGCGGTTTTCATATCGTCATCGGACGCAATGCCGACGGCTTTGATGATTTTTACATTGAACCGACTTGCTATCTCCGCCGTGCGGGCGGGCGTCTCGTCGCCGTGTAGCTGTATATAGTTTGGCCTCATCTCCGCCATGATTCGGGACAAAAGCTCGTCATTTGGATTTACGGTCACGGCGACGCGCTCAGCCGACAGGGAAGACGGAGCGAGGGCTGCGGCCTGCGCAACAGAAATGCGGCGTCTCGACGGGCACTCGACGATGAACCCCAAAAACGAAGCCTCGGCGGAAACCGCATGACTGACATCTTCGGACCGCATTAAGCCACAAATTTTAACACGCGTTTTCATATCCGTACCTATGGCAGGGTGCAGGGTGATTATCAAACCTGTCAGTCTGGGGCCGTTAACCACGGAAATCTATATTCAGATTTTTTCATACGAATGTTTCTTGGCCAAACCTTTAGCTTCGTTTCTCCAAGCATAAAAAAAGCGAGCCCGGAGGCTCGCTTTTAAAACAATTCTGGACTCGTTTTAAATTCTGGTTTTGCGGCCTGAGAGCAGGTTCAGGACGAACAAGACTAAGAAAATGACGAAAAAGACGCCCGCTATATATTGCGCGCCGGCGGCAATGCCGCCAAATCCTAAAACTGCAGCAACAACTGCAACAACAAATGCGATAATGGCCCAACGTAACATAATAATCTCCGTGTTTTGTTTATGTGTTTAAAAAATACTTAACCGCGGAATTCGTTCCAAGAAATTCGGCGGCCATTAGGAAAAATTGCGCGGTTCAAGCAAATCTCATGCCGACAACCGGATATTAAGCCTTCTGCGCTACACCTCTCCGTAAGTCGGATAAACCGACAGGTGAATAGGATTGGTGTGGGTATGGCTTTGGCCCCAAAATTACAGGCACGGCAGGGCGCTCAGCTCGCCATGACGCCGCAGTTGCAGCAAGCGATTAAGCTGTTGCAACTCTCTAATATTGAGCTTTCGGCATTCGTCGACGAGCAATTAGAAAAAAACCCACTTCTTGAACGCGGTACCGGCGATGAAAATCGGCGCGGCGAAAGTGCAGAGACTACGGCAAAAGACACGGACATGTCGGCAGATAAGGCTTCATCGGAAGCCGCTGTGTCTGACATGGATACACCTGATCACGCCTTGGCACCGGAATCGACCGCAGCAGATGTTGGCGGTTCAGTAGATTGGTCTCGAAATGACACCAACGGCAGTTTTTCGGGCTCCGGCGACTATGACCCGGCAGCCAATAGTTCCGCTGATATTACGCTAACTGAACATATCCAGGGGCAATTACCACTTCTAAAGTTCTCGGATAGCGACCGCCTCATTGCGGATTATCTGGCCGGACAAGTCGATGAGGCCGGGTATCTGCGCATGAGCGTTGAAGAAACAGCCGAAAACTTAGGTGTTGCCGTTGACCGGGTTTCATCAATTTTGTTGCAGCTCCAAACTATCGAACCTACGGGTATGTTTGCGAGATCCCTCTCTGAATGCCTAGCTATTCAGCTCAAAGAAATGGGCAATCTGGATGCGCCGATGCAAGCGCTTCTGGATAACTTGGATGTGCTCGCCAAGCATGATTTATCGAAACTCTCAACGCTTTGCGGGGTGAAGATTGATCCGCTAAAGCTTATGATCGCGACGCTGCGCAAGCTCTCGCCAAAGCCGGGAATAGCCTTTGGCGGTTCAATGGCCGGGGTCGTCGAGCCGGATGTCTTTATTCGCGAAACACCTCAAGGCGGTTGGTCCGTTGAGCTTAATGCGGATACGCTTCCGCGCGTATTGATTAACAAACGCTATTATAATGAAATTAAAAAGGCCGGCGGGGATGACGAAGCCGCGCGCAGCTTTATTTCAGAATGTCATGCGAACGCAAGCTGGCTCGTGAAGTCTTTAGATCAGCGCGCGCGAACCATCTTGAAAGTCAGTTCAGCAATCGTCAAACAGCAAGACCTATTCTTTGCTTACGGGATTGATCACTTGCGCCCTCTTAAGTTACGCGATGTAGCCGATGCCATTGAAATGCACGAATCCACGGTTAGCCGCGTGACGTCGGGGAAATATATGCACACGCCGCGCGGATTGTTTGAGCTGAAGTTCTTCTTCACAGCGGCGATTCCAAGCTTGGACGGCGGGGAAGGGCATTCCGCTGAAGCGGTTCGTCATAAGATTAAAATTTTAATCGATGAAGAAACGGCAAAAACAATTGTTTCTGACGATAAAATTGTCGGGTTGTTGCGCGCGCAAGGTATCGACATTGCCCGCCGAACCGTTGCGAAATATCGTGAAGCCCTGGGCATCCCGAGCAGCGTTGAACGCCGCAGGATCTTCAAACACGCGTAGTCATTGAAATCGGTCTGTTCGACCGAATTCAATTGAGCGCCGAAACCGTGAGGTTTCGGAAGATTTGCAGGCCTATCCCGTCTTCGGCGGCATCGGGAAGAACCCGCTCGTCCGTTCGATATAATCCTGATAGTTTTTCCGGCGGCCCATGTCGCGCTCGAGGAGGTCTCGGCCTGAAACTTTTGTCAACAACAGCGTCATGATAATCGGCGCGAAAATCGTGGCCCAGCCCCAAGGCGCTTGGCAGGCGACGAGCCATATCCCCCACCACATACAAGCATTGCCGAAATAATTCGGATGGCGTGTATATTTCCAAAGACCTTTATCCATGACGGGTTTCTCATCCGCCGGGCCGTCATAACCTTTGTTCTTTTTTAGGAATGCCGCGAGTTGTGCATCGCCGACGGCTTCGAAGAGAAAACCGATGAGCCAGAGGAGTGCGCCGAGAATGGCGAGGAGGCCGATTTCTGAGGCATAATTGGTAGGGCCATGAAGGACCACTCTGCCGACTAAGCCGTCTGAGACTGCATCATTGCCAATTTTTTGATACCAACCCGTCGACATCGCTACCCAAACGGGTGCGCTCACGATCATAATCAACAGGCCTTGTCCGAAGTAAATTGTAAAAAGGGAGCGCAGCCGCCACCCCATCTCGCTAACGCCCTTTTTCTCGGCACGTCTGCGCATGTTTACATAGCGCTTATCCTCTCCGTGCCCCAGATTTCGTTTCCCGAGATAGAGCGTTAGGCGCAGTCCCCATATAATGGGCATCGCTGCTAAGAGGATGAGATAAAGAGTTTTTCCGGGCACCAGATAAAGACAGACGCTAGCAACCAGCAAAAATCCAAAGCCCCAGAAAATATCAATCAGGCTCGCATCCTTGACGGCAACACTGATCGCCCAAAGCGCCGTAAGCGCGCCAAAGACGACCACGGCAGAATGGGCAAAGTAGACGAGAATATCAGTTAGCATATGAGCCTCTTGTTCTTTTCATGACGTCGATAACGACTGTCTTACCTACGAATCCTATGGAAAACAGGTTTTATTGGAACGAATATTGTCCTGCAGCGTTTCGGACATGCACACTCAAAAAGGAAATTTATATGAATGCCATGAAACTCGAAAATTTAGACCTTAAGCTAGAGGACGACGTGGTCTTCATGAAAGTTAGCGGGGAGGTTTCAAAAGAGGAAATGGCACAAGGGCTCGATTGGTTCGAAACGATCACGAGCGCCAATGATAATATAAATATTCGCGTCGACATGGCGAAAGATGATTTTGACGGCCTCGGTGAACTGCGTAGCGAGTTTGTACGTGTAGGGCAGGTCCTTCGTAACGTCCCTGATGCCGACAAATGCGCGCTTGTGACGGATAGCCAGTTTTTAAGAAGCTCGGCCAAAGTCGAGAGCGCCGTGATACCCGGTTTGGAAATCCGGTCCTTTGGGACAGACGAAGCGGACCCGGCCGAGAAATGGCTCAAGGGAGAGAGCCTGATTGCAACTCCACCTGAAAAATCTGAGCCCCCGGTCGTAGATGCACATAACGCGGCGAAAGCGGAGGATGCAGAAGCCGCGCAAACCGCCGAAACTCCGGCCAAAAGTGCATGGGATAATTTCACGGCTATAGACTTGGTCTAGCGTGAATTAAATAACACCTGAAAAATCGCTCTCAGCACCAGTGCTTGGGAGCATTTTTTGCCCCCATTTGAAATCCTACTCTTAAGCCGTTTCATAAAAAAGACTGCCGCGAGCTCGGCCATCAATCGCTCTGCTTTCTTAAACGGTGTCGAAAATGCTCGGGAAAAGGGAACCAAATAAACTACGGGACGTTCTAGCTAGATTAAGTGAAGGAGTAAATTATGTTAAATTTATCACGCAGCCTGAAAATATCGGGCGTTGCCTTACTATTTGGTGCCCTAAGCGCTGTTCCTGCCCAAGCTCAGCTCGGCGGCATTACCGGTTCCGTAAATGGAAACCTTGACGGCGCCGTAAATACGTCTTCCACGATCCGCACGGATGTTCCTGAGCCCGCTGCAAAAGTCCGTGTCGAGTCTCCTGGCAGCGTGGGTGTGTCCGGCCGGTCTTATTCCCGGTCTTCCGGAACGCATTATCACGGCGCCTACGCCCATGATCATGGCTACTATGCCGATCATTTCCATTCCGATTCTCATAGTCACACACACGGCTATGCGAGCGTGACGGTCGAGGTTAACGGCAAATCTGACAGGCAAGATGTTGGACCCATGTTGACTTACGGTCAGCAGGTTTACTCCAAAAAGGGAAAAGACCTTGGCCGCATCTCGCGTATGACAACGACAGAGACGGGAATGGTTACAGAGATTTATGTCGATGGTGTGCCAAAACCGATCCCCGTTGATACGCTCAGCGCAGAAGGTGATATCCTGAAGACATCGCTCAAGAAGAAAAAACTGGATTAGGCTCTAGTCGCATACTGACTAAAGATCCGCTCTGTTCATTTCGTGGAAGTGCGAAACGAACGGGGCGGTTTTTTTGGGATTTACCCCCGCCGTGCCTCATAAAGCGCGATTCCGGCTGCAGTGGCGACGTTTAAACTTTCAGCCTCGCCCGCTATCGGTGAGCTGCGCATGGGAATTCGAGCAAGCCGGTCACAGGTTTTGCGGACGCGGTCCCGGAGGCCCGGACCTTCTGCGCCCATGACGATGACTTGTTTCGTGCCCATATGCAGGGCGTCTGATAACTCAAGCTCTGTTTCCCCAGCCAATCCTGTTACTTGCCATCCAATGCGTTGAAGGTTTTGCAGCGTGTTGGCGATATTAGTCTCGAGGCAGACGGGGATCGTCTCGAGACAACCAACGGCGACCTTTGCGAGCGCGCCGGAAAGCGGCGGGGCTTTACGCGTTTGCATTACGACGGCGCTCACGCCAAAGGCTGAGGATAGCCGCAGCATCGCGCCGACATTATGCGGATCGGTGATTTGGTCGAGCACGAGGATAAGTCCGTCTTCCGGCGCGGCATCCGCCAGAACTTCCAGTGCTGGCCATTCCAGCGGGGCCGCTTTCAAGGCGATTCCCTGGTGAACTGTCCCTTTTGGAAGTTTCCGATCTATATGTTTTGGATCGACAATTTGCGGGATGGCACCTCCGCCGGGTAATTTTAGGCGATTTGCAGCCGATTCCGTCATCAAAAGCTCATGAATAGTCCGACGAGAATTGGATAAAGCCGCGAGGCAGGCGTGTGTGCCGTAAATCCACCCTGAACCGCCTTCATGTTTGGCCGAGTCGCGGTTTCTTGGTGGTTTTCTGGGTGATCTGGGCGTCGCGGTTGCGCCATGCGCCCTTGCACCATAGGCGCGTTTGGGCGCATCGGCTGCTGCGCCCTTCATGCCGCGGCTGCGAAGGTTCATTTTTTGGCCTTTTGAGCCTGATTTTCTTTGCGTCTGCCTATTGCGCGGGCTGTTTTTCATCTCTATAGGTCCTGCGGATTATAAACATCGACTCTGTGGACGACGCGGCTATCAGCTTTAACCGCGAAGTGACAGAGCCTTTTTTGTTGGAGGCAACGAAACAGTCCCGTTTGACCGTCGGGATACTGAAAATGGAGGGGTGGCCGAGTGGTTAAAGGCGTCAGACTGTAAATCTGATCACTATGTGTACATTGGTTCGAATCCAATCCCCTCCACCACCAGCCGATAGCGACAGTCTAAATGAGTGCAAAATAACACAGCGGGCGTTGTGTAGTGGTAAGACCTCAGCCTTCCAAGCTGATGACGCGAGTTCGATTCTCGCCGCCCGCTCCATCTTCTCCAGAATGATGCGATTTCAGAGGGTTCGGCTTGCCAGTGCCTTGCCCGTGATCGGCGTCACTCCCACCAACGATCAATCGCGACGATGTCATCGTCAGTCCACCCTAGATGATGCGCGATTTCATGAATCAGGACATGGGTAGTCAGCGCCTCGAGCGTCACATCGCCCCGGTCGATCCACTCCCAGAGGATCGCGCGGCGATAGAGCAAGACGACATCGGGATGCGGCAGCGGATCGGAAATGCTCTTTTCGGTCAACGGGATGCCGTCATAAAGCCCTGTGAGATCATACGGGTTGTCGATCCCCATGGCCGCCAGCGTCTCCTCGTTCGCCTCTTCCTCGACCCGGATGACAAGCGTGTCGCAGCGGGCGCGCACGGCATCGGGCAGGGCAAGGAATGCCGTTTCGGTTATCCGTTCGAGGTCTGCGATGCTTGGCGCTGGGGTCATGGCCCTGTATGTAGCGGCCCGACGCCCCGTTGCGAGGGCACTTTGAAAGGCCGATCATGACCGTCACCCGTTTCGCCCCCTCGCCCACGGGCCGTCTGCACGTCGGCAACCTGCGCCCGGCCCTGCTGAACTGGCTGTATGCGCGCAATCAGGGCGGCCAGTTCATCCTGAGAATCGACGATACCGACACCGAACGCTCGCGCGAGGACCATGTCGACGCGATCAAGCGCGATCTCGATTGGCTCGGCTTGGGGTGGGACCGGTTTGAGCGCCAATCCCTGCGGATGGAGCGCTATGACGCCGCCGCCGACGATCTGCGCGCACAAGGGCGGCTGTACCCGGCCTATGAAACCGCCACCGAACTCGACCTGCGCCGCAAGTATCAGCGCCAGGCGGGCCGTCCGCCCGTCTATGATCGCGCCGCGCTCAAGCTGACGGATGACGACCGCGCACGCCTCGAGGCAGAAGGCCGCCGTCCGCATTGGCGGTTCAGGCTCGATCAGGAGCGGGTAACCTGGACCGATGGCATCCGGGGCGAGCCGAACGTCGATTGCGCCTCGGTTTCCGACCCCGTGCTGATCCGCGAGGATGGCGGTTACCTCTACACATTGTGCAGCGTGTGCGACGACATCGATTTCGCCGTGACCGATGTGATCCGGGGCGAGGACCATGTCACCAACACCGCCACGCAGATCCAGATATTCGAGGCCTTGGGCGGCGCGCCCACCGGC
>ENA-ORXR01000442-ORXR01000442.1-marine-metagenome-genome-assembly--contig:-NODE-442-length-56756-cov-17.903580_pt1 | contig 56756 bp, 61 predicted proteins | sample MGYA00237866_ERZ511479 | MGnify/ENA metagenome assembly ERZ511479 | reverse complement strand
AAGTACTCATTAACAGCCAGTACCAAAGTAGTTTTTATCTGTGTTGCCATTTGAGCAACACCTAAGGAATTTCGAGCAGTGAAGGTGCTACCAAAAGAGCATATATCGAAGCTCATGGCACAATGGCGACACCATTAATAACAAACTTGCACTACAGAAAACAGCTATAAGTAATTGGATAACTACTGCCAATACGATAGCTCATGGACTGTGAGAAGTAGGCGACACTCATGTAGTAGATCAGTAATAGCAGCAATATAGCACCTAGCCCAAAGAGTAACAACTGAAAGGTTTTGTCTGGCCCTCCTTCAATCATGTTATTATATTCTTCAGGATGGTCGGTTAGGTTGCGGTGATCCATGAGATTTACGATATTTTCGGCTGCTTCATGATCCTTGGTGAGTACAAGGAGGTCAATTCCTCCAAACTCAATGGAATATCCGCCCATCACATTGGAAGAATGTTCGTTGGTGAGAAAACACTTAATCCCTTCCGTTTTTAGTTTCGCTTTGTACAATTGTGCGTCCTGCTCCAATGTAAAAGTTCGGACTGTAACGAGTTTGTTTTTGCGCAACTCTTCATCTGTAAACTCAATTTCTTTGTGTCCACTGATTAGGTGACTGTCGAGTGGTTTCTTTTTCATGTAGTAAATTTACTGTAAATCCACGTTTAATAGTACAACAGTTATTCCAACAATATAATTGCATTTTGTTAAACTCGAATTATGCAATAATAAAATTATGTCTAAATTTAGTCCATAATGTTCAAGTTATACTACTTGGAGGAATCAAAATTGTACAATTCGATTGAAAATAGCAACAGATCAGCGACCAGACGAGCGATTTCCGTGGAGTGATCCCCTCAATGCTTGGGTCATTCACCGATATGAGGATGTGCGGCAGGTGTTAATGGATGCGGGTGTTTCTGCGGCGGCAGGCAGTCAACCCGTACCGAAAGCAGACTTGCCGACTACGCCAGATCTGCCTGCTGGAAGACAAGAGGTGATCAGTGGACTGAAGCAGCAGATGTCAGTCATTACGCAAATGATGCAGGAGCTGGGGGCTGCACACTGTCAACAGTTTACTAGTCGCTCCTCTTTCGATCTTCAACAGGAATTGGTGTTGCCGTGGTGTCATGATCTGGCATTTGCCTTGCTAGGCATAGCGCCTGACACGGAACAGAGAACGAAGTTATTAGATTGTGCGACTTCAGTTTTTGAGATTACCGATAGCACCAATCGAAAAAAAGCGGATGCTGCTACTGCCGAACTGGTGTCGGTGTTCCTTGATTTAATTCAACAGAGACGGGAAGCGCCTATTGGAGATTTCTTTAGCAGTTTTGTAGACAATGACTTGCCTGTTGGTGTATTATTATCTCCTGTCATTCAACTGTTTGTTGGTGTTGCGACGTCTTTACCAATGTTGTTGGGTAATGTATGGGTGCTGTTGTTGCGATATCCTGTTTTGCTCCAGCAGTTCTTGGATCAGCCGGAGCCGATGCTTCATGAGTTGATTCGGTTGACGGGTCCGACACGTTATGTGTACCGTGTGGTGATTGCAGATACACAGATTGGGGATCGCTTGTTTAAACGTGGGGATCGGCTTGCTGTTTACTTGTCTTTAGCGAATCAGGATGAAGCGGTTTATCCTGATCCTGGGGTTGTGAACTGTACACGAGAACGGCGACAACATATGAGTCTTGGGCTTGGTGCTCACGTCTGTTTGGGGTCGTCGCTGATCCGTAGGGCTGTTGCGGTGCTGCCTGGTGTTGTGATCGAGGCGCTGGGGTCGCTTGAGTTGATGGAGGTAGAGATGGGCGGTAGTCGGGCTGTGAAGGGTGTTGTGGGGCTTAGGGTAGAACGGGTTAGGCATTAAGTTATGCCCCAGTAATAGTTAATGGCTCCTGCTTTTTTTAATTGTGCCTGTGCGCTTTTAGGGTTAGGCATTAAGTTATGCCCCAGTAATAGTTAATGGTACAAATAGGGACGGCTTCGCCTGATGCTAAGCACCTTAGCAGTAGTAAGTTATTTAGTTCTTACAAATTAGGATGGCTTTGCTTGGTGCATAGCACCTTATAAGACTTCAATAGCTCCTACCTACTACAAATTACTTTTTACTATTTTCTACAAGTTCGATTTTCTGTACGGGGTGGATACATAGCCCCCCGAGCGAGGCCATTCGAGGATCTGGGTTTTCTGGCATGGATTCATAAAAGGTACCTGTTACCAGCACTTTTTTACCTTCAAATTTTTCAATTTCATTAAGATTTCGTTTGGCATCTTCGTGCCAGAAAGGCTCTAAAAAAACACCATTGTCTTCATCCCCTTCGAAGACAATTTGCGCTGGCAAATCTTGCTTCTTTACACCTTTTTTTTTGCGGTAAGGATTGTGCATGGTATAGATTCCTTCAATGGTCACTATTTCTTCATTCATTTTTAGAAGCTGCTCCATATTTTTTGCAAAGTAAGCCTCTTCGTTCTTTTTGTCCATAGTTGATTGGTTATTTTCGCAGGCAAATATACTTACAATAAGCCAGAAAAAAAGAAGTCTGTGAATCTCTGATTGTTTGATCATTAGAAGTTGAAGTAATTTTTCATAATCCATCCTGATTTGCCTTTATGCTTACCTTCTTCAACGCGAACTTCGTACCAATTGCTTCCTCTTTTCATAATAGTGACTTTGGTATCTTTTGCAAGTTTGCCGATTAGTGTAGAACTATATTTTGAAGGATCTTTCACGAAGTGGACTCCTTCTTGGTTTGTTTTTCCTGACAATCCTGCTGTAGAAGCGGCCATGGTTGTATTGTTCTTTCCTTTTTCGCCGACACTCCCTTCATTTTTTTCGTGGAAGGTCTGTCCTTTTTTAGTTGGCGGTCCGTAGGTTTCAAAATACCAATCTTCATCTTTTGTATCGTAGGTTGTTCCTGGTTTAGCAAAGTTTTCTAAAGAAACTTTATCGTGACCAGGGTTCATGATCACACCACCCCAGTGAAAATTAAATCCTTTCTTAGTCGAATCGTCATCCCGTCTTGAAACAAAAGCTTCTCCAACATCTGGATTTGCGTACTTATTGATCTGATGCTTTTTGTCAAATTTTTCTCGTTCACTAACAGACAATGCTAAGTAGGCTTTTCTGGCAGATTTGGCATCTTTTCCAAGACCAGCAGAAATAAGTATCTCATCTCTGAAATTTGCAGGATTTTTGCTGTTTTTTGTTGTATTAAGGTTCCCCTTATTATCTTTATACACACCAGCTGGGGATTTGTCTGTGGTAGTTGGTCCCATCACTTCTCTTGATGATCTTCCACAATCCGCCCAGAAGTCTTGAGTCCCACTTGAAGAAGCAGAAACACTGATCGTTGGTTCTACCTCATGCAAGGTGCGCTTGGCACTTCCGTCAGGAGCCGTCCCTTTTACTGTTTTGGCACCAGGTTTTATTGTGATACCAGATTTTTTGGAAGCGAGTGTCTTATTAGATTGTTCGATCAATCCCTTTTCTGCAAAAGAGACATGTGCATAATCGTTGCTGGTTGCAGTTTGACCATTATCCGCTACTCTTGCATCTGACCCCATATCCCATTCATCGGTTTTCTGTTTGCTTTTTTCTATATCAGTATATCTCTGCACGGGGTTTTGTGTGCTACTGGTTCCGCTTTTTAAGGAAGTCTTTTGCTGAGAAGCATCCGCGTTAGCTGCTTGAGCCCCTAGTTGGTCAGCTTCTTTCTCTAGCGAACTATCATCATTGATTGCTACACCCTTTTTAAGGGTTTCTGTTGGTTGCACTTTTCCCTCCCGTTGCTGGGCGACATGGGCAAACTCATGTCCAATTAGTTCTTGTCCTTTCTTAGAAGACGGATCATACTGGCCAGAAGCAAAATGTATGTCATCACCTTGAGCAAAAGCCAATGCACCAAGTTCAGCAGCCTTTGAAGAATCTTCATGAATCTGAACATTAGAAAAATCATGCCCCATTGTTTGTTCCATTTTTAGTTGAACCTCATCAGGGAGCTTATTTGTTTTACTGGTCGCCGTCGCTTGATCATTAGCCGCTGTACCTTTTTGGGATTGGACTTGCTCTTCTTCCTTGGGTACTTTTGAGACAAACAACTGGGTGGGAGGCATAGCAGAAGCCACTCCATTATTTCGTTCTTCTAAGGAATCCGCATTGCTTTTCAGGCTTTCCGTTTGATTATCTCGTTTTTTAATAGACATTTTCTAAGGGGTTTAATATGCAATAATACAATAATATAAGGTAGAAGTCAAGTAGGACAGAACATTAAACATACTCCTATTTCCTTAACTGTATTCAAATACCGCAATTTTATAATGGACCACGCGCCGGATAGTAGGTTTTGTTTGAACAATGCAGCGTGATGGCTTGTAGTTTGGCAGCATTGAGAGTGCCGAATAGCCGGGTAACGCGCCCAAAAAAATTTCTATAAAATCACATGAGCCAATCTTTATGCATTGACAACACTCACTTTTTTGGCTAGGCTGACAGGTACGGTGATGAGTTGGTGTTGATCATCTTCCATTTTGATGACGATTGTATTGTCGGTGGAGGTTACAACTTCGAAAGCGTCATCAGGGCCGATGCCGAGGCGCCAGAGTCTTGAAACCAAGTGTTCGTTGATTTGTACGCCGTCGATCTTGGCTTTCTGCTGGACTGTTAATCCGCTTAGGGAGAACTGAGGTTCATTGCGCTTTTGAGGGATTGGGGAACCGTGTGGATCTGCTGCGGGGTAATCCAGATCTGCTTCCATTTCATCTATCAAGTCTTCTGTGAGGATGTGCTCATACTTTTCTGCTTCTTCGTGGATCTGTTCTTCGGATAAGCCTAAATTCTTTACTAGGAAAGTTTCCCATAATCGGTGTGCGCGGACTAGTTTAGTCGCTTCGGCTATTCCTGTATCTGTAATGACCAATGCGCTACCAGAAAGGGTTAAAAATCCACTTTGCTTGAGTGTATTGATATGTTTCTTTACGCGAGCCGCATCAAAACCTAACCGATTGATGAGATTTTCCATGGTCAGTTGGGTGCGTTCGTGCAATTTTAACGATTGTTTCAAGGTATCTTCTAACTGGATTTTTAGTTGTGTTTTTCGTTTATGTAAAAACCGAAACAATAATCCTTTCTGAGGCGCGAAGAACACTGACAACAGATAAAACAACGTAGCCATAAGCACCATAGCGGGACCAGGAGTGGTGTTGAAGTAAACCGCGAGTATCAATCCAGTTACAGCAGACAGGATACCGACACCTGCCGCAATCGCCAACACCCATTTTAAGCGCGTAGACAACAGTAATGCGGTAGACGCTGGAGTAATCAGCATCGCGACCACCAAAATCACGCCTACAGCCTGAAGGGAGGCGACCACAGCGAAAGACAGCAGTAACATTAGAAAATAGTGGACGGCTTTAACTGAAATACCCATTGTTTCTGCAATCACGGGTTGAAAAGTTGTAGCGAATAGAAACCTGTAAAACGCCACAACGCTAATCAAGACAAATGCGGTGATGAAGGCGGTAAGGTATAAGTCCGAATCCGACAATCCCAGGACGTTTCCAAACAGGAAATGGTCAAGATCTAGATGTGCGCCTTCCCTACTGACCTTGGATATTGCCATGACTCCTATGGCGAACATGGCGGTAAATACAATACCAATGGCAGCATCGTTCTTAGTTTTGACATTTTGCTGAATCCAAGTCATCATGACTGCGGAGAACAGCCCAGCGGCTACTGCGCCCATAAAAATACCAAGGGCGCTTGTACCGAAAATTATGAATCCTACCACAACTCCAGGTAACACGGCATGAGACAAGGCGTCTCCGATAAGAGACATATTTCGCAACACAATGAAACATCCAAGCACACCACACATTGTTCCTACGAGAACGGAGGCGATTAAGGCGCGTTGGCCAAGGGCGAGGCTGAAAAATTCTATTAATCCATCCATAACTTATTCTTTCATTGCTGCTGTTTTATGCAGCATTGTCAATTGACCACCATAAGTTTTTGCGAGATTCGCTTCAGTAAAGGTAGTCTCGGTATCCCCTACTTCAATAAGGCGCTGGTTGAGTAAAATCACTTGATCGAAATATGCTTTTACTTTTGACAAATCGTGGTGTACGACCAACAATGTCTTGCCATCATCAGCCAATCCTTTTAATATTTGTATGATCTTCTGTTCGGTAGTAATATCGACACCAACAAAGGGTTCGTCGAATAAAAAAATGTCTGCTTGCTGGCATAAGGCACGCGCCAAAAAAACACGTTGTTGTTGACCACCTGACAACTCTCCAATCTGTCTATCCCGTAAAGGCAGGATACCCATTTTTTCAAGGGAAGTTTCCCCAATTTCAATATCTTTCTTGTTGATTCGTTCAAAAAACCCTTTAAATGGGTAACGGCCCATCAACACCACATCCATAACGGTGGCGGGAAACTGCCAGTCGACTTCTCCGCGTTGTGGAATGTATACCATTCGTTTTCTTTGATCATTAATCACCTTATCGAAGATCTCGATTTTGCCAGAGTTGACTTCTATCAGCCCAAGGATTGACTTAAAGAGTGTTGATTTACCAGCACCATTTGGTCCAATAACACCGTACAATTCTCCTGGAAATATATCGAGGTAGATATTACTTAGTACTGTTTTCCTATCGTAGGAAACGGACAATCCTTTGATGGTGATACTAGGCTTCATACTTTTGAGTTTTCCTGAACATGTACAATAACCCAGCAACTAAAAATACGCCTAGCAGGACCATTAACCTCTTTGGCCCAGTGCCTCTTGCCACTTCTGTCCCAGTGTCTGTAGTTGTTTCAGTGGCGGTTACTGGTTGGGTTAATCCTTTTACGATGACGTCGGTATTTTGCTTGAGCATGTCAATGTAAGTAGTACCGCCAAATTCCTCATCTCCTAGGGAATCTGACAACAGTTTGCCACCAATGACTGCACCAGCATCTGCTGCGATCTGTTTCAGTATTTTCGGATTGACGGTAGACTCTATGAAAACGGCGGGTACTTTCGCAGATTTGATTACTTTTCCTAGTTCAATCACATCTTTGGTTTGGATATCTGCATCAGTGGAAATCCCAAGGACGGATTTCAGTGTCATTCCGTAGGCTTTGCCGTAGTACTGAAAGGCATCATGAGAGGTGATTAAAAATCTTTTCGTGGCAGGAATTTTTCCTATCTCCTTTCGAATGTAATGATCGGTTGTTATTAATTTAGTTCGGTAAGCGAAATAGTTTTGTTTAAATTCTTCTTTATGCTGTGGCAATAATTGTCCTAGGGCGGTGGCAATATTTTCTGCATACTTAACTCCGTTTTTAGCATCCATCCACGCATGTGGGTCCGGGCTGTCATAGGTCTCACTTCTGATGGTATTGATTCCTTCTGTTACGGTGATCGTTTTGGCTTTAGTCCCTGAATTTTCTATCAATTCATTCAACCAACCTTCGAAAGTCAATCCATTTTTGAGGATGAGGTTTGCCTTTGCTACTAATTTAGCGTCGTTTGGTGTTGGCTTATAGGTATGTGGATCGCCTCCGACAGGCACAATACACTTAATCTCTATTCTGTTTTTTCCAATGTTTTGCGCGATGTCTGCAATCATGGAAGCTGTAGCTACTACGACTGGTTTTTCTGCTGAGATGGTGAAAGAAAAGACCAACAAACTGCATATTATGAATAGTGTTCTCATAACTTAAATTGTGATGAATAGATTTTGACTTACTTTATTACTAATAATCGACTTTTGGGATTTATTGATGACCACCATCAGTGATTGGTCGTATTCGTAAATCTCTAAGATTTCAATATGTGCTCCTAGGTTCAGATTGAGCTGTACCAGGAATTGCAAAAAGCTTTTGGAATGCTCGCGAACGCCTACGACATGTCCTTTGTCTCCTACCTTGAGGTTGGACAGTATACTCTGTTCTCTGGTCTGGATATTGCCTTGTGCGTCTGGGATGGGATCGCCGTGGGGGTCGAATTTCGGATGTCCTAGGAACTCATCCAATTTATTGGTGAGTTTATCTGATTTAATGTGTTCCAGTTCTTCCGCAAGGTCATGCACCTCATCCCACGCGAAGTTTAATTTTTCTAGGAGGAACACTTCCCATAATCGGTGTTTTCTGATAAGGTCGGTAGCGGTGGCTTTTCCAAGGTTTGTTAGAAAAACGCCTTTGTATTTCGCATAATGAATCAGCTCTTTTTCAGACAGTTTTTTGACCATATCAGTCACTGAAGCAGCCTTAGTCTGCATTTTCTTTGCGATCTGATTTGTAGAAATCGGTTTGTCCGTTTTTTCTGACAAATGATAAATCGCCTTCAAATAATTTTCTGCTGATTGTGAAACCCTCATTTAAGTTTGAAATCGTTTTCACAAATTTACGAAATAATTTTTAGTCTTGTCTAAAAATTTTTAGGGAATAATTCTAAAAGTAAAGTAGAATTGGTGTGGATCTTTATTTTAGGTGTGATTGGGCGTTTTCTTCAGTTCTTATTTTTTTCAATTAATTCTTTTACTTCACTGTCATGCTTTTCTGAATAGCCCAATTCTTCTGCCTTCAAAAAACTTTCCATTGCCATTTCATTTTCTCCAATTGATTCATGGATGATTCCTTTGTATTTGTATGCATATGAATTTGAAGGGTCAATCTCTAATGCTTTCATTATGTCTTTCATTCCATTTTCCGCATCTCCAAGTTTGAATATGCAATAACCTCTGTTGTCATAAGAGTATGCAAAATTTGGAAGTAACTTGATTGCTGCATTGAAATAAGGAATTGCTTTTTGGTATTCTTCCATCCTTGACAAGGCGAATCCTATATTATTAAAGATATAACCATTCTGAGGTTCTAGTCTTAGGATTTTTTTATAGTACAATATTGCTTCCCTGTATCTGCCAGTATCCAAAAATACATCTGCTAAATATTCCAATCCATACCTGTCATCTGTATTAAATTCTAATAATTGCTTTGCATAAAAAATCACTTCCTCATAATTTTTGAGCAATAAATTTACATACGCACAATTTGAAATATATTCAGTACTATCACCATAAATTTCAATTGCTTTTTCAAGATCTTTTTTTGCCTTATGGAATTCTTTTCTTTCGAGTCTGATTAATCCTCGATTATAATATGCTCCATGATTATCTGAATCTATTTCAACTGCTTTGTCCAAGTCACTTATTGCTTTTTCAATTTGTAATATTGAATAATGACATAATCCCCTTCCTTCAAAAGCTTCTGAGTTATTTTGGTTTTGTTCAATTATTCTATTGAAATGTTCGATCGCTTTTTCAAATTCGCCGTTTTGATAAAAACTATTTGCAATTTCCATTTCCATTGTTTTTCTTTTTTTCTTGTTGAAGAGAACATGTCTATTTTACAATTACCAAATTCGACACACCTTGGTAGTTTTCTCCCTCTAGGAATATTGTGTAAGAGCCATCAGTCAACCCATTTAAAGACAATTGAATCTGCTGTTTCGCAGACTAAAGGTTTTCCTGAAAGTAAAGCCTTTCGTAACTACCGCGCAAATCCACTTAATCATGTAATTACCCCTACTCCACATTATAAAAAATCGATTAGAATTAAATTAATTAATCGCTTCGAATATTTTTTATTTATGAATAAGTATCAAATTGGTAGTGTCTTAACAGTTCGTAATGTCTTCTTAGCAAGTGCTCCTTTCCAGGAAACAAATCTTTACTTCCAATTTTCTTAGAAATTGATTCAATCATTTTCTCAGCACTTTCAGAAGTAGGCAGCACTTTCTTAGGTTTTAAAATTGAATTTTTTTTTGCCATAACTTGAATGTTATTAAAGATTTCATACAATTACAATAATACTATAAGTCCATACTTTGGCAAGTATAAAAGGAAGTAGTTAAGCAGCTTTTCCCTTGACTGTAACTAAATCAATATCCTTGGGTTTTCTTTTAGTAGTTACAAAACTTCCATCAATCCATTGAAAAAAAGTCATTCTTTAACATGCTCGAAAGTTCTTTCATATATCTAGTGCCTGACCGAAAACACCAGTTTTTTAAGCAATGAACGAGCGAACTGTTACTTTTTCAAAAATCGAGAGGTCTTTACTTATTGAAAATCAATGCTTTACGGCTTGCAAAACCTCTCACTTCTGGACTGGGCCGGCTCCCGGAAGTAACAGGTTCCTCGTTCTTTATTCATTAACTAATGTGATCTGATATGCCTTCAGTTTCTACAAAAAAATTAAAATTATTCAGCGATAAGCTAGATAAATGGAATATTCCCAAGAATATTTGTCGTAACAATTTCTTATTAAAACATTGATAATCAACGACTATTGTCTTTTCGTTCAGACACTAATTAACTAAAATCGAGCTCAGGGGTTTTGCCCTAGGCAGATAAATTGGTACTTTCAATCCTGCCTGCTGCGCTATGGAAAGCAGGGTCCCAAGTGCACTTTCAGTGTCTTCATGTCTAACTCAACGTCTCAAATCTATATATAGTTAAAAACAAAAGACCGTTTCAAGTTGAAACGGTCTTTAAAAATTTAATTTGTTGCGTACTGTCTATTCTTCTTCTTCGCCAGTAACCACATCTTCACTATCCGATGTAGTCGCTTCAGTTGCGACAGCGGCAGCTGCAGCAGCTTCAGCGCCACCACCTCCTTTCTTCTTACGTCGTCTTCTGGTTTTCTTGACTTTAGTTTCACCGCCAAGCATACCTTCGTTGTAATCAACAAATTCAATGATACACATTTCAGCAGCATCACCTTTTCTGAATCCTGTTTTAAGGACTCTGAGGTAACCACCAGGGCGACTTCCAACTTTTTCAGCTACTGGGCCAAAAAGTTCTTTGATAGCATCTTTGCTTTGTAGATAACTAAACACTACTCTTCTTGAGTGTGTGGTGTTATTTTTAGCTTTCGTCACTAAAGGTTCGAGGAACACTTTCAACGCTTTAGCTTTCGCTAATGTTGTACTAATTCTCTTGTGTTCGATTAGAGAATTGGACATGTTTTTCAACAACGCTTTACGGTGGCCTTTCTTACGACCTAAATGATTGTGCTTTTTACCGTGTCTCATTATTAATAATTTATGAACTTCGCAACACGAGGATCGAACGAGTCGTTCACCTGTAATTTGCAGTGATTAAATAAAGAAGTGTTTACTCTTCTTCTAATTTATATTTTGAAAGATCCATGCCGAAAGTCAATCCTTTAACAGCTAGGAGCTCTTCAATTTCAACTAGTGATTTTTTACCGAAGTTTCTGAACTTCAATAATTCATGTGTATCGTATTTTACCATCTCGGCAAGAGTATTAATCTTAGCTGCTTTGAGACAGTTGTATGCTCTTACAGATAGATCAAGATCTTCCAAAGAAGTCTTCAACAACTTACGCATGTGCAAGATATGCTCATCAACGATGTTATCCTCTTGGACACTAGGATCGTCAATTTTGATATTTTGATCAGAGATTAACATTAAGTGTTGAATCAGAATTTTAGCCGCTTCCTTAATTGCATCTTCAGGGTGGATCGTACCATCCGTTCTTAGATCAATAGTTAGGCGCTCATAATCTGTTCTTTGTTGAACCCTTGTATTTTCTACTTTGTAATTAACATTTTTGATTGGCGTGTAGATTGCGTCGATTGGAATAACTCCAATTGTGCTATCTTTTGGCATATTTTCCTCTGCGGGAACATCACCACGACCTTTAGTAATCGTCAATTCCATTTCAAGGTTCACACTTGATTCCATAGTACAGATTAGAAGATCCGGATTCATGATTCTGAATACGTTAGTGTGATCTTCAATATCACCTGCACGGAATTCTTCTTTTCCAGAAATGGTAAGGAAGATTTTTTCGTTAGTGATTTCTTCTTCTGCAATACTTTGCTTAATTCTAACTTGCTTCAGATTAAGGATGATATCAACAACATCATCAACTACCCCTTCGATTGTGGAGAATTCGTGATCTACTCCAGCAATTCTAATTGCAGAAATGGCAAAACCCTCTAAAGAAGACAATAAAATTCTTCTTAGGGAGTTACCTATTGTTTGACCAAATCCAGGTTCTAATGGTTTAAACTCAAAAGTACCTTCAAAATCGGTAGCTTTTTGTAGTGAAATTTTATCAGGACGCTGGAAGGTAAGTAAATTCATAATTATTATTTGATGTTAAGTCTAAATATAAATTAAAGGCTAGTTTGAGAGCACTAATTACTTAGAGTACAATTCTACGATCAACTGTTCGTTAATCTTCTCTGGAATTTCAGCTCTTTCAGGTACTGCAACAACCTTTCCTTCCATTTTATCAGTATTCCATTCTAACCAAGGGAATTTTCTTACTTCAGATTTAGTGTTCACACAATCTCTAATGGTATTAAGATTTTGTGATTTCCCACGAACAGAAATAATATCACCTGGTCTAAGAGTGGTAGAAGGGCAATTGTTTAATTTACCATTTAGAAGGATGTGTTTGTGCGCGACCAATTGTCGAGCAGCTCTTCTTGTAGGTGCGATACCCAATCTAAAGACAGTGTTATCCAATCTAGCTTCTAGCAATTGAAAGAGCACAACACCAGTAACGCCTTTATTTCTACTTGCCCTAACGAACAGGTTTCTAAATTGACGTTCTAGTACACCATAAGTGTATTTTGCTTTTTGTTTCTCCATCAACTGAACAGCGTAATCAGATTTTTGTTTTCTTCTTTTACCGTTTCCATGTTGCCCAGGAGGATATTTCTTTTTCTCGAAAGCACGGTCGAAACCATAAATTGACTCACCGAAGGATCTTGACTTTTTTGTTTTGGGACCTCTATATCTTGCCATGTTCTACTTAATTTGGATATGTATCCGATATATTTTGAAAAAATTATTTTTTAACTAGATAAACCGATTCAGGCTATTGCCAATCGGTTATCTAAATTATTTATGTTGCGTAACAGTAATAATGTTATGAGTTATACTCTTCTCCTCTTCGGTGGTCGACAACCATTGTGAGGGATTGGAGTGATGTCACGAATTACGGTTACGTCTATTCCAGAAGTACTAATACCTCTTATGGCTGCTTCTCTACCAGAACCAGGCCCTTTAACATAGACCTCTACAGTTCTAAGACCAGCGTCATAAGCTGTTTTACATGCATCTGCTGCGGCAATTTGTGCAGCATATGGTGTATTCTTCTTTGACCCTCTAAATCCGGCTTTTCCAGCAGACGCCCAGGAGATTACCTGACCTTGTTTGTTGGTGACAGAAATAATGATATTATTGAAGCTTGCTTTGATATAAGCGTAACCTTCTGGATCTACTTTTACTTTACGTTTTTTCGTAACTTTTTTACCTTTTGCCATTCTGATCGTTATTAACGGTCCAGCGACCTAATAATTAATTATTACTTAGTTGCTTTTTTCTTATTGGCAACTGTTTTCTTCTTACCTTTTCTAGTTCTGGCGTTAGTCTGAGTTCTTTGTCCACGAACAGGTAACCCTTTTCTATGTCTAAGACCTCTGTAGCAACCGATATCCATTAATCGTTTGATATTCATTTGAACTTCACCTCTAAGGGCACCTTCGACGCTCATTTCGCCAATTTGTTCTCTGATTGCTTTAATGTTATCATCAGACCAGTCAGAAACCTTAACGCTCTGATCGATATCACAGCTTTTCAAAATTTTGATTGCTGTTGTTGTACCAATTCCAAAAATATAGGTAAGGCCAATAACACCTCTTTTATTTTTTGGTAAGTCTACACCTGCTATACGAGCCATATTCTAAGTCTATTAAAATTGATAATTATCCTTGACGTTGTTTAAATCTAGGATTCTTTTTGTTAATGACGTACAATCTTCCTTTTCGTCTAACGATTTTGCAATCAACTGTACGTTTTTTTATAGATGCTCTTACTTTCATTTGAGTACTATTTATATCTGTAAATAATTCTGCCACGCGTTAAGTCGTAGGGTGACATTTCTACTGCTACTTTATCACTAGGAAGGATTCTAATATAATTCATTCTCATCTTCCCTGAGATTGTTGCCGTTATCAAGTGGTCATTTTCTAGTCTTACCCTGAACATAGCGTTCGAAAGCGCATCTACAATAATTCCATCCTGTTTTATTAATTCCTGTTTGGCCATAATTCGAATTTGGACTGCAAATATCTAACTTTTTATCGTAATTTCCTTAACATTGGCAGTATTTTTTATTGCCTCTTCAATAAAACTATGATCTGTTAGTATATCTGGACCGTTTTTTCGAACTGCAACGGTATGTTCGAAATGAGCTGAAACCTTGTTATCTTGGGTAATGATAGTCCATCCGTCTTTAGCCTGAGTGACTTTTCTAGTACCAAGATTAACCATTGGTTCTATTGCGATTACGAGTCCCAATTTTATCTTTTTGCCACTATTTCTTCTACCGTAATTAGGTACTTCCGGTGCTTCATGGAGGTCTTTACCAATGCCATGTCCGACTAATTCACGTACGACTCCGAATTTATTTTGTTTTTCAGCGTACTCATGAACAGCATAACCTATATTTCCCATCCAAGCTCCAACCTTTATTTCATCAATACCTTTGTAAAGGGAGTCATTGGTTACGATCATTAATTTTTCAACTTCATCTGGTACATCACCTAAAGCGAAAGTGTAAGCACTATCACCGAAGAATCCATTTTTGAAGGCACCACAATCTACTGACACTATATCACCTTCCTTGAATTCGTCTTTGGATGGAATTCCGTGCACTACCCCCTCATTAACTGAGATGCATAGTGTTCCAGGAAAGCCTCTATAACCTTTAAAACCGGGTTCAGCCTGATGGTCTCTAATAAACTCTTCAGCTCTTTTATCTAATTCAAGACCAGTGATTCCTGGTCGAATTTCTGAAGCTACAAGTGCGAGCGTTTTGGAGACAATTAGACAACTCTCTCTTATCAACTCAATTTCCTCATCTGTTTTGTAGAAGATCATATTACATGCTTGCGCCAATCGAAATACCAGCTTTTCTACCCTTTAATCTACCAGACTTCACTAATCCGTCATATCGACGCATAATCAAGTGGCTTTCAATTTGCTGAAGCGTGTCAAGCACTACCCCTACCATAATTAGAAGAGATGTACCTCCAAAGAACATTGCAAAGCTAGTATTCACACCAAAAGCTGCTGCAAAAGCAGGAAGGATAGAAACAAGCCCTAAGAAAAACGATCCAGGCAATGTTATTCGAGACGTTACGGTATCAATAAAGTCTGCTGTGTTCTTTCCAGGCTTTATACCAGGAATGAATGAGTTCTGACGTTTCAGCCATTCTGCATATTGTTGCGGATTGACAAGCAAAGCGGTATAGATGTAAGTAAACACAACTACCAGAATAAAATAGACAATATTATATGGTACTGAAGTAAAATCATTTAATTGACCCAATATTCCAGTTTGTGCAGCATCTGGTGAAATGAACGTGGCAAATGTTGCTGGTAAGAACATTAAAGCCTGCGCAAAGATAATAGGCATTACACCTGCAGCATTCACCTTTAGAGGAATGTAATCTCTACTTCCTGCTTGTGGTGTTAAGCTTGAACCTCTACCGATTGCCCGTTTTGCAAACTGTATGGGTATTTTCCGAATTCCTTGGACAAGCAGTACTGTTGCCATTACTACAGCGACAAGGAAAGCTAATTCTAATACGAGGATTACCAAACCACCCTTACCTAATCTAAAATCGATTTCAGCAAATAATGCTTGAGGTAGGAACGCGATAATACCGATAGTAATCAATAAAGAAATACCGTTTCCTATACCATTGTCGGTGATACGCTCACCCAACCACATGGCAAAAATAGTACCTGCGGTTAGAATAATGATATTAGAGAACCAGAATACTCCAATTGGAATTTGCGGTGAAACTACTCCTGGGAAAGAAGCTTGAATATAAGTCAGATAACCTCCAGCTTGAACCAGTGTAATTGCAACTGTCAGCCAACGTGTAATCTGTCCTAACTTTCGTCGTCCAGCCTCTCCTTCTCTCTTTTGCAGTCGTTGGAAATACGGTACTGCAAAACCCATTAACTGAACGATAATGGACGCGGAGATATAAGGCATAATTCCTAACGCCATAATAGCAGCATTGTTAAATGCTCCTCCTGTAAATGCGTTAAGTAGTCCCATCAGACCAGATCCTGCGCCTGCAGCTCCACCTTCAAGTGCTGCAGGAACAACACCGGGTAAAACTATGTAGGAGCCAAATCTGAAAATAAAAAGAAGACCCAATGTATAAAGAATTCGGTCTTTAAGTTCCTGAATGGACCAGATATTTTTTAAAGTGGTAATAAACTTCTTCATTGGTATAATTTAAGCCAGTTTGGCTGTTCCTCCTTTAGATTCAATAGCTTCTTTCGCTTTAGCAGAAAAAGCATGTGCAATAACTTCTACTTTGCTAGAAAGCTCACCGTGGGCAAGAACCTTAAATTTGTTGCTTTTACGGATAATTCCATTCTCAGCAAGTGTTTCAGGTGAAATTGTAGTCAATTTATACTTGTCAGCAATTTCCTGAATTCTAGCTAGGTTAAGTGCGGCGTATTCAACTCTGTTGATGTTCTTGAAACCTCTTTTCGGAGTTCTCTTCCAAAGCGTAATACCACCACCTTCAAATCCTTTTTTTCTTGAATAACCAGCTCGTGATTTCTGACCATTGTGACCTCTTGTTGCGGTACCACCATGACCTGATCCTTGACCTCTAGCAATTCTTTTTCTATTTTTTGTCGAACCTTTTGCAGGTTTCAAATTGTGCAATTCCATGAGTTATTAACTTAAATGAAGTTTATAATTCTTCTACAATTAATAAATGTTTTACTTTTTCAATCATTCCTTTAATCTGAGGAGTATTCTCCTTTTCAACAGTATGATTCATTTTTCTCAAGCCTAACGCCTTCATTGTATCTTTCTGACGTTTTGACCTGTCGATCAAACTTTTAACCTGTGTAATTCTTACTTTACTCATGATTATTGATTTGTAATCAAGGATATTATCCTTCAAATATTTTACTTACTTTGATTCCTCTTTGCTTTGAGATCATTTGTGGAGATCTTAGTTTAGTCAGTGCATCTAGCGTTGCTTTGATCACGTTGTGTGGATTTGAAGATCCTTGTGATTTTGCTAATACATTCTGTACGCCACCAATTTCCAAAACAGCTCTCATCGCTCCCCCAGCAATTACACCGGTACCAGCTGATGCGGGTTTGATTAAAACTTTACCTGCACCATACTTTCCTTTTTGTTCATGAGGTATTGTACCTTTGAAAAGAGGGAACTTAACAAGATTTTTCTTTGCATCATCCACTGCTTTAGCGATTGCTTCAGAGACATCTCTTGCTTTTCCTAACCCGTGTCCAACTGTTCCATTACCATCACCTACAACAACTACAGCTGCGAAACTGAAAGTTCTACCACCTTTAGTTACCTTGGCAACTCTGTTTAGATTAACTAGCTTTTCTTTAAGCTCTGAATCTGAGGATTTTATTCTATTCTTTTTTCCAGACATTGTACGTTAATTTAAAAATTTAAGCCACCTTCTCTGGCAGCATCGCCAAGAGCTTTTACTCTTCCGTGATAGATATAACCATTACGGTCAAATACTACCGCTTTTACATTATGTTCTTGTGCTAATTCTGCAATTCTAGTTCCAACCACTTTAGATTGATCGATCTTAGTACCTGAAACATTGCAACTTGCATCTCTTGAAGAAGCGGAACAGATTGTATGACCTTTAACATCGTCAATAATCTGAGCATAAATTTCTTTATTACTTCTAAAGACACAAAGACGTGGACGTAATGCAGTACCACTTATTTTTCTACGTATACTTTTGTGGATTTTCCTCCTTCTACGTAATTTTTGTGCTGTTCTTGCCATTTTAATTTATTTATTGTCTGTTTATGGTCCGAAGAAACTTCCTAAGGCAGCCATAGATTGACAAATTATTATTATCCAGCAGTTTTACCTGCTTTTCTTCTAATTACTTCACCTTTAAACAGAACACCTTTTCCTTTGTAAGGCTCAGGTTTTCTAAAGGCTCTAATTTTGGCAGCGATTTGCCCAATTAGTTGTTTGTCTGTACTTTCTAAAACGACTGCAGGATTATTTCCTTTTTTCATTTCAGTTGTAAGTTTTACTTCATCAGGAACTGCAAAGTGAATTGGGTGAGAAAACCCAAGTTGTAATTGTAACAATTGACCCGCACTTTCTGCACGATAACCAACACCTACAAGTTCAAGTTCAATTTTGTATCCTTCAGTAACACCAGTAACGATGTTGTTAAGTAGTGATCTGTATAGACCGTGGACGGAGCGGTGACGCTTCTGATCTGTAGGTCTTGAAACAGTTAACTGTCCATCTTCAACCTTAATTATTAGATCTGGATCTACTTGTTGAGACAACTCTCCTTTGGGTCCTTTTATAGTCACCAAATTTTTATCGGAGACTTTGACCTCTACACCACTTGCTATTGTAACCGGTAAATTTCCTATTCTAGACATGACAATACGATTTAAATTTGGATTAATGGATGAAACAAAGAACCTCTCCACCAACATTTTCAGTACGTGCTTGCTTTCCAGTCATCACTCCTTTAGAAGTTGAGACAATGGCAATACCCAAACCGTTAATAACTCTTGGTACTTTAGTGGAGCCAGAATATTTTCTTAATCCTGGTTTACTTACACGTTGCAATTTTCTAATTACAGGTTGTTTTGTTTCTCTATCGTATTTAAGGGCAATTTTGATAGTACCTTGGTGGCCCTTCTTTACTGCTTCTTCAAACTTGTATTTGTGCACAAATTTATATTCATAAAGAATTTCAGTAAGACGTTTTTTCATTTTAGAGGAAGGAATCTCGACGATTCTGTGTCCTGCTAATTGCGCATTTCTAATTCTCGTTAGAAAATCTGCTATTGGATCTGTAACAATCATTATAATAGTTTAATCGAAGGCATTATCCATTTAGGAATTACCAACTAATTAATAAATATCTACCAACTGGATTTAGTTATTCCAGGGATTTTACCTTCTAGTGCGAGTTTTCTAAACATAACTCTACAAATGCCGAAGTCTCTCATGTATCCTTTCGGCCGTCCAGTGAGTTGGCATCTGTTGTGAAGTCTAACCTTAGAAGAGTTCTTGGGTAATTTGTCTAATGCATCATAATCTCCTTCCGCCTTTAACTTAGCACGAAGAGCTGCATATTTTGCGACCATTCTTTCTCTCTTCTTTTGTCTTGCGATAACTGATTTCTTAGCCATTTCTTATTGATTTTTAAAGGGCATTCCTAACAATTTAAGTAATTCGAGTGCTTCAGCATCTGTTCTGGCGGTAGTAACAAATGTGATATCTAAACCTGTTATTTTATTGATCTTGTCAATATTCATTTCAGGAAAGATTATTTGTTCAGTAATACCTAAAGTGTAATTACCCCTTCCGTCAAAACTTTTGTCGTTGATACCTCTAAAGTCTCTTACACGAGGAAGTGCGATAGCTACTAAGCGATCTAAGAATTCATACATTCTATCACCTCGAAGGGTTACTCTTGCACCGATAGGCATACCTTCTCTCAACTTGAAGTTCGAAACTGACTTCTTTGCAATAGTATGAACAGCTTGCTGTCCTGCAATTAATGTCATTTCCTGAACAGCAGTATCGACTAGTTTCTTATCACCTGTAGCAGCTCCAACCCCTTGATTAATACAAATCTTCACTAATTTAGGAACCTGCATTACGGTTGTGTATTGGAATTTTTCCATTAATTTAGGAACGAATTCGTCCTTATACTGCTTTTTTAATCTAGGTATATAGCTCATTACTTAAGAATTTCTCCGCTTAATTTAGAATATCGTTGTAGTTTTCCATCTACTAGTTTTCTACCTACTTTTGTAGGTTCTCCAGACTTAGGATCTTTCAACATTAAATTTGAAATATGGATTGGAGCAGGAATGTCATTTATTCCTCCTGGCTTTTCAGCAGTTGGCTTATTGTGCTTTTTTACAATGTTTACGCCCGAAACTACAACTCTGTTTGTTTCAGCGATAACTTGTAGCACTTCTCCTTCTACTCCTTTATCTTTTCCGGCAATTACAATAACAGTATCGCCTTTTTTAATTTTAAACTTAGGTGCAAATCTTTTATTCGACATGATTTAAAGTACTTCTGGTGCCAAGGAAATAATTTTCATAAAATCTTTGTCTCTCAACTCTCTAGCTACAGGTCCAAAGATACGCGTACCTCTTGGTTCGTCTGCTGGTGTTAAGAGAACTACAGCGTTATCATCGAATCTAATATAAGAACCGTCTTTTCTACGGATCTCTTTTTTAGTTCTAACAACGACTGCTCTGGTAACAGTTCCTTTTTTAATACCTCCTGGAGAAGTATCTTTTACAGTTACTGTTATTATATCTCCAATGGAAGCATAACGGCGTTTTGATCCACCTAACACTTTAATACAAAGTACTTGTTTTGCTCCACTATTGTCGGCTACATTGAGCCTTGATTCCTGCTGTATCATTATTTTGCTCTTTCAATAATTTCAACTAAACGCCATCTTTTGCGTTTGCTTAATGGTCTGGTTTCAGAAATGCGAACGGTATCACCAATTCCGCATTCATTTTTATCGTCATGCGCCATAAACTTATTGGACTTTTTGACGAATTTACCATAAATTGGATGTTGTAGTTTTCTTTCTACTAGAACGGTAATGGATTTTTCCATTTTGTTGCTTGTAACAACTCCGACTCGTTCTTTTCTTAAATTTCTTTTATTCTCCATGTCAATAAAAAACTATAATGGATTAAAATTTATTTCTTCGTCTAGCTCTAATCTTACTTCTTTTTGCAAGTTCTTCAGGAGAACAAGCAGCTAGTTCACGAGATCTCAATTCTGTTTTAATTCGGGCGATATCTCTTCTGCTCTCTTTAATGATGTTAGTATTTTCAACATCGGTTATAGAGTGCGTTATGGTGAGTTTATGGTATTGTCCGACCGAAGCAACTAATTCTTGCTCTAGTTCTTCATTAGACAACGCCCTGATTTCAATATTTTTCTTAGAAGCCATTATATCTTCGCTTTAAAATTATTCTTAATACTTAACTTTGGTAATCTGGTCTAACTACTATTCTAGTAGCTACTGGAAGTTTTTGAGCGGCTAATCTCAATCCCTCCACTGCAACTGCCTTGGGAATACCATCCATTTCAAACAGAATTCGACCTGGCTTTACAACTGCTACATAGTGATCAAGAGCACCTTTACCCTTTCCCATCCGAACTTCGGCTGGTTTACTGGTAATCGGTTTGTCTGGGAAAATTCGAATCCATACAACACCCTCTCTTTTCATGTAACGAGTCATTGCAATACGAGCAGCTTCAATTTGTCTATTAGTCAACCTAGTAGACTCAAGAGCTTTAAGCCCGAATGAACCGAAAGCAAGTGTACTACCACGGTATGCTAGTCCCTTATTTCTTCCCTTCTGCTGCTTTCTGTATTTTGTTCTTTTTGGCTGTAACATTATATCTAAATATTTATATTTTGAGGAGATTTAGGATGCAATAAACCCTATGTATCTCTCGAAAAGCTCGGCAAAGATACGCCAAATAATCTATAAATTTAACTATTTGCGTTGAAACTTTCGACCACCGTCTCTTCTTCTACCAGAACCACCACCGCGATTATTACCAGAATTGAATCCACGCTTATCTTTTTTGACACCTGCATTAGGGGAAAGATCACGCTTTCCAAAGACTTCACCTTTACAGATCCATACTTTCACGCCAATTTTTCCATATACTGTTTGTGCCTCAACAAGTGCGTAATCAACATCAGCTCTGAAGGTGTGTAACGGAATTCTTCCGTCTTTAAACAATTCAGAACGAGCCATCTCAGCACCGTTTAATCGTCCAGCTACACGAACTTTGATGCCTTCTGCACCAGCTCTCATTGTAGACTGTAGAGACATTTTTATAGCTCTACGAAAGTTAATTCTAGCTTCTAATTGTTTTGCAATTGTTTCTGCGACGATATTAGCATCTAGTTCAGGCTTTCTAATTTCAACGATGTTGATTTGAACTTCCTGACCTGTAAGATTCTTGAGCTCTTCTCGGATTAAGTCAACCTCTTGACCACCTTTACCGATAATTATACCTGGACGAGAAGTATGAATAGTTATTGTGATACGCTTTAGCGTTCTTTCAATAACGATTCTCGCGATACCGCCTTTTCTGATTCTCGCTTTCAAGTACTCTCGGATTTTTTGATCTTCGACTACTTTTTTTCCGAAATCGTTGCCACCATACCAGTTGGAATCCCAACCTCTGATGATACCAAGACGATTACCGATAGGATTTGTTTTCTGCCCCATAATTTGGAATACTATAGTTAGTTATATAAGCTTATTCTTCGTAATTATCATCTTCAGCATCATCTTCATAAACATCAGAATCTGCTGCGATGGCTTTTTTATTATCTACCACGATTGTAACGTGATTTGTACGTTTACGGATTCTGTGTGCTCTACCGTAAGGAACTGGTCTAAATCTTTTTAAAGTAGGACCTTCATCTACGAGCAATGTTTTGATGTATAGGTCGTAATCATCCGGTACTTCATTGGACTTTTGTTCCCAATTATTGATTGCTGATAAAAGTAACTTTTCAAGCCAAATACCACCCTCTTTCTGGGTATACTTGAGAATATCTAGCGCCTTATCTACCTGCTTATTTCGAATGGTATAAGCTACCATTCTCATTTTCCTAGCAGACATCGGACAATTTTTTAGCTTGGCTACTGCTTCCATGATATATAAATTATAAACGTTGAATTGTTCAACTTCTTTAAAAATTATTTCTTCTTGCCTCCGTGTCCTTTGAAGTTTCTAGTAGGTGAAAATTCACCTAATTTATGACCTACCATATTTTCTGTAATGAAAACGGGAACAAAGGTTTTACCATTGTGTACGGCAATTGTTTCTCCTACAAAATCAGGAATTATCATTGAACTTCTAGACCAGGTTTTTATTACTGATTTTCGTTTAGAATCTTTAGCTATTCCAACCTTCGTTAACAGTTTATGAAAAACGTAAGGTCCTTTTTTAATTGATCTAGCCATAATATTATAATGTAATTATGTTTACTATTTACGTTTAGAGATAATTAATCGGTTAGAAGATTTCTTAGGGTTTCTAGTCTTCTGACCTTTGGCCATAATGCCTGTTCTTGATCGAGGGTGTCCACCTGAAGCTTTACCTTCACCACCACCCATTGGGTGATCGACAGGATTCATGGCAACACCTCTTACACGAGGACGTCTACCCAACCATCTTTTTCTACCAGCTTTACCGAGAACCTGTAGACCGTGATCTGGATTAGATACCGATCCTATAGTTGCACGACAGGTTAAAAGAATTCTTCTAGTTTCACCAGAAGGCAATTTGATTGTAGCATACTTACCCTCTCTTCCCATAAGCGTAGCATTGGTTCCAGCGCTTCTTGCAAGAGCAGCTCCTTTACCAGGTTGCAACTCAAGAGAGTGAATACTAGAACCTAATGGAATATCCTTAAGGAACAAAGTATTTCCGATATCAGGTGTTGCTCCGTCTCCAGAAAGAATGACATCTCCTACTTTTAACTTATCCGGAGCAATGATGTATCTTTTCTCGCCATCTTTGTAAAACAATAGTGCTATGAATGCTGATCTATTCGGATCATATTCGATAGTTTTTACTGTTGCAGGGATACCATCTTTGTTTCTTTTGAAATCAATGATACGATATCTTCTTTTGTGACCACCACCACGATGTCTTGCGGTTCTGTGTCCTTCCGAGTTTCTACCTCCCGTTTTCTTCATAGGAGCAATAAGGCTCTTTTCTGGTTTCGATGCAGTAATCTCATCGAGAGAAACAGAAACGCGATGTCGCAATCCTGGTGTTATTGGTGTAAATTTTTTAACTGGCATTTTACTAAATTTGGTGAAATGTGAACAGGTTGATGAATGGTTTTTACCGATTCTAATGCCGTATCAACTTGTCAGCCTCCACTATTAAAAATTATTATTATACTTCTCCGTAGAAATCAATCTCTTCACCTTCTGGAAGTGTTACAATCGCTTTTTTATAAGAAGAAATTGCACCTTTTTGAACACCAGTTCTAGTCATTCTAGATTTACGTCTAGAAGGCATAATCATAGTGTTAACTGATTTTACAGTGACGCTATACATTTCTTCAATAGCAGATTTGATTTCAATTTTATTTGCTGCTTTATTTACAACAAATGTGTATTGTGGAAATTTTCCACTTTCTGAAAGCCTTTCCGTTTTTTCTGTAACAAGAGGCTTAATCAATATTCTTTTTGACATTTTCTTCTTTTTGAATCGCAGATTAAGCGAATGATTCTTTAATCTTATCAATCGTACTTTCGGAAAGTATCAATACTTTTGTATTCAATACATCATATACATTCAAATCCTGAACTCTTGTAACTGAAGCTTTTTTCAAGTTACTACTTGATCTAGTTAATACTTGATCAATTTCATCAGTAACAAGAAGCGACCTTCTATTAGCAACGTCTAACGCTTGCAAAATATTAAGGTATTCGCTAGTTTTTGGAGCATCAAATGTGAAGTCTTCAATAACAATTAGTTGTTCACTTGCGAACTTACCAGATAATGCTGATTTTTTAGCTAGAGCCTTTACCTTTTTATTCAATTTAATTGAATATGTTCTTGGCCGTGGACCAAAATGGCGTCCACCTCCTCTGAAAATACCACTTTTGATACTACCTGCACGAGCAGTTCCTGTACCTTTTTGTTTTTTGATTTTTCTGGTAGAACCAGTGATTTCACCTTTCTCTTTTGCTTTGTGAGTCCCCTGACGTTGATTGGCAAGATATTGCTTAGTAGCCAGATATATAGCATGAGTGTTGGGCTCAATCCCAAAAATTTCTTCCGGTAGGTCAACTTGTTTACCGGTTTTTTCCCCTTGGATGTTTAATACTTCTAATTTCATGGCTTATTACTTCTCAACGATTACAAAACCTCCTTTAGCACCTGGAATGGCACCACTAACAAGGAGAATATTCTTTTCAGGAAATACCTTTATAACTTTAAGGTTGGATACTTTTACACGATCACCTCCCATTCTACCACCCATTCTCATTCCTTTGAAAACTCGAGCAGGATATGATGCAGCACCAATAGAACCAGGAGCTCTTAATCTGTTATGCTGACCGTGAGTGGCGTCTCCAACACCATGGAACCCGTGACGCTTTACAACTCCCTGGAAACCTTTTCCTTTAGACTTACCAATTACACTAACTACGTCTCCTTCATTGAAGATTTCATCTACAGTAATAGTTTCACCTAAAGACTTTTCAATGATTGAGAAATCACGAAATTCAACAACTTTTCTTTTAGGTGTAGCACTTGCCTTCTTAAAGTGCCCTTGGAGCGCTTTGGAGGTATTTTTTTCCTTAGCTTCTCCGAAACCCAACTGAACTGCATCATAGCTGTCAGTTTCTTGGGTTTTTACCTGAGTAACAACGCAAGGTCCAAGTTCAACGACAGTGCATGGGATATTTTTCCCCTGTTCATTAAATACACTTGTCATCCCGACTTTCTTACCGATTAAACCGTTCATAATCTTTTTTTAAAAAATTATTTTAAATAAAACACTAGATAATAATCTATAACCTCAGAACAGTGTTCTGCTTGAATAGTATATTATACTTATGTCAATTTCACTTGAATATCAACTCCACTGGGTAATTCCAGTTTAGAGAGTGCGTCAACTGTTTTTTGAGTTGGCGTATAAATTTCAATTAGTCTTTTGTGTGTACAAAGTTGAAATTGTTCTCTCGACTTTTTGTTGACGTGAGGTGAACGAAGTACGGTGAAAATCTTCTTCTGCGTGGGCAGCGGAATCGGACCAGTCACTACAGCTCCGCTGTTTCTAACTGTTTTCACGATTTTCTCCGTTGACTTATCCACCAAATTATGGTCATAAGATCGGAGCTTGATTCTAATTTTTTGATTCATAACCCTTTTATGAATAAATATTAATAAATATAGCTATTGGCTTTAATTAGCTTTTAGCTTTTTCAATTACGTCTTCTGCAATACCTTTAGGTGCTGCGGCATAGTGTGAGAATTCCATTGAGGAAGTTGCTCTACCTGAGGTGATTGTTCTCAACTGAGTAACATATCCAAACATTTCTGCTAATGGAACTTCCGCTAGGATTTTAACTGCGCCACCTGGGCGTGGTTCTTGTCCTGTTGGCATCCCTCTTCTTCTATTTAAATCTCCAATTACTGATCCTGTATATTCTTCCGGAGAAGTAACTTCAATTTTCATGATAGGTTCTTGTATAATAGGCTTACACTTAGGAGCTGCAGCTCGGAAACCTTCCTTGGCTGCAAGTTCGAAAGCGATTGGTTTCGAATCTACTGCGTGAGTAGAACCATCATACAATTTGACTTTCATACCGTCCATTGAATATCCTGCCAGTATACCGTTATCCATCATGGCTTTGAAACCTTTTTCGACAGAAGGGATTAACTCACGAGGAATAGAACCACCTACAATTTTATTTTCGAATTGTAGCCTTGTCTTGCCAGCTTTGAAGTCATCACTTTGAAGGAAGTCTTCGTCTGCAGGTCCAAGTTCAAAAGAGATATCGGCAAATAGACCAGAACCACCTGATTGCTTTTTCAAGCGATATCTATGGTCAATAGTTGTGGTCAGTGCTTCTTTATAGTTTACTTGAGGAGCTCCTTGGTTACATTCTACGCCAAACTCTCTTTTGAGACGATCAACGATGATTTCAAGGTGCAACTCACCCATACCACTAATAATGGTTTGAGCAGTTTCTTCATTGTATCGTACTGTGAATGTAGGATCTTCTTCAGCTAGTTTAGATAAAGCCATTCCTAACTTTTCCAAATCTTTAGTCGTTTTAGGCTCAATAGCGATTCCAATTACAGGATCTGGGAATACCATACTTTCCAGTACGATAGGACTATTGAGGTCACAAAGCGTATCACCAGTTCTAATGTCTTTAAATCCAACACCAGCTGCGATATCTCCAGCTTCTACCCGATCGACAGGTTTTTGTTCTTTAGCATGCATTTGGTACAAACGAGAAATTCTCTCTTTGTTGCCAGAACGTGTATTTAAGATATAAGAACCAGCATCCAATGCTCCTGAGTATACTCTAAAGAAGGCTAAACGTCCTACAAATGGGTCGGTAGCAATTTTGAAAGCAAGTGCAGCAAACGGTTCGTTAACATTAGGTTTTCTTACAACTTCTTCATCATTTTTAGGGTTGATACCAACTACGGCGTCAACATCTAAAGGTGAAGGAAGGAATGCACAAACTGCATCGAGTACTGCTTGTACCCCTTTATTTTTGAAGGCAGAACCTGCCATCATAGGAACGAACTTATTATCTAGAACAGCACCACGTACTGCATTAATCATTTCTTGCTCAGTAATACTATCTGGATCATCAAAGAATTTTTCCATTAGAGAATCATCATAATCGGCGATAGCTTCTAATAATTTTTCTCTCCACTCCAATACAGTCTCCACCAAATCTTCAGGAATAGGAATTTCTTTGAAAGTCATTCCTCTATCCTCCTCGTCCCAAATGATTGCTTTATTGGTAATTAGATCAACAACGCCTTTAAAATCATCTTCAGCACCGATAGGTACTTGAAGTGGAATAGCATCTGATCCTAATTTTTCTTTTACATCGCGAACTACAGAAAAGAAGTCAGCACCAGAACGGTCCATTTTATTTACGAAACCAATTCTAGGAACTTTATAATTATCTGCTAGCCTCCAGTTTGTTTCAGATTGAGGTTCTACACCAGATACAGCGCAGAATAAGAATACCAATCCGTCTAATACACGTAAGGATCTATTAACCTCTACTGTAAAATCAACGTGTCCCGGAGTGTCAATGATATTCATTACGAAGTCATCATTTTTCCATTTCCAAGCGGTTTTTGTAGCAGCAGAAGTAATTGTAATACCTCTCTCCTGCTCTTGCTCCATCCAGTCCATAGTAGCAGCTCCATCGTGAACTTCACCTATTTTGTGGCTAACTCCTGTATAGAACAAAACTCTCTCTGTAGTTGTTGTTTTCCCAGCGTCAATGTGTGCTGCGATCCCAATATTTCTGGTTTTGCTAAGATCTCTCATTTCTGTAGAATCCTTTAGTATTGTGTATAAATTCGATTATATATAATTACACTTTGAAGTGTGCGAAAGCTCTGTTAGATTCCGCCATTCTATGTGTTTCTTCTTTTCTTTTAACTGAGGCGCCTTCACCTTTACTTGCAGCTAATAGTTCAGCGGCTAATTTCTGAGCCATTCCTTTGCCACTTCTAGCTCTAGAGTATTTGATTAGCCATTTCATTCCATTAGACAGTTTTCGACTAGCTCTAATTTCTGTAGGGATTTGGAATGTTGCACCACCGACTCTTCTACTTCTAACTTCAACTTGGGGCATAGCGGTTTGGATAGATTTTTTCCAAACTTCATGAGGATTTTCGCCTGTTTTTTCAGCTATGATGTCCATTGCATCATAGAAAATTTTGAAGGCAACACTCTTTTTGCCGTTTAACATTAAGTTATTGACAAATTGAGTCACCATCACGTCGTTGTATCGTGAGTCCGGAGTTATGATCCGTTTCTTCGGTTTACGTTTTCTCATATCTTTTTAATTACTTGTTGTCGTCATTTACTGACAATCTTCACCCCCTTTCGGGATTACATTCAACAAAGGTTATTTCTTAGGTTGTTTAGTTCCGTATTTAGAACGACTTTGGAGTCTGTCAGTAACACCAGCAGTATCCAATGCTCCTCTTACGATGGTATATCTTACACCTGGCAAATCCTTCACTCTTCCTCCTCTAATAAGGACAATGGAGTGTTCTTGCAGGTTGTGACCTTCACCTGGAATATAGGCAATGACCTCAATACCGTTAGTTAAACGAACCTTTGCAACTTTTCGCAGTGCAGAGTTTGGCTTCTTTGGTGTGGTCGTGTAGACACGAGTACACACTCCTCTTTTCTGAGGGCAAGAATCTAAAGCTCTTGATTTGCTGGCAGTTACAATCTTTTTTCTACCCTTGCGTACGAGTTGGTTTATCGTAGGCATAATTTATTTTAAAATTTAAGTTTTCAAATTAAAACGTGCTTTCCTCTATTTTTCTTTTAACCTCTTAAAAATCAATGGCTTCTTCCAAAAAATAGGGCGCCGTTCCTCTAAAAGCGAATGCAAAGATAAACAGAATCTTTTGCAATTCAAAAGTCAAATTTAAATTATTCCCTGAAAAGTAAATAATAATGCCATATGAAGAAAATTAACTGCGACAATTGACTTAAAAAAAACTTCTGATTATTAAATTTTGCTAGAGCTGTTTACAATTAGACTATAGGTACAAATATCTGTTGAAACAGAGCTAACAGGCTGAGGGATATGAGGTGTTGTTTGAATGTAGCGTAGCGAAAAGAGTGCCGAGGAGCCCGACCCTGAAGTGAATTGGGGCGATTTTTTAATCGCCACAATGAGCAAAGGGGCAGCCCCAAATAAAATAAACTTTTTTTTAAAAAATCTAATTTACAGCAAATTGAATTATTGAATCCTTGAGCATTCTTTACCTGAAAAAGGTTTAGTTACAAGGTGGTCAGTAATTTCATTTGGGTTGATAAAGAACTGAATATCAATATTCTTAGTTTGAACTGGAATTGATTTTGGGAGTTTGTTAGAAAAAGGAGTACTTTGATTTGCAGTAAATGGGTCTCCTCGATTTACAGCATTGATAATATCGTTATGCATACCAATTTCATTCTTCTCTTGATCATAATACTTAACTAAGTATCCTACCTCCCTAAAGTTGTAATCCGTTTGATTATTAAAACCACCAGAAAGTTGATCTTTTCCCGGCTCCCAATTGAGATTTTCAACTACAAGTTTAGAAGCAATGAGTACTGATTCCTTTTGCGCAAGTTGTGCAAGTAAGGTGTTGGATCTTTTGATTTTTCCTAAAAATTGTTGATCAGTAAGTGTTTCGATGTTTTTGGTGAAGCAGCCGGCTTTTATACCAAATCCAAATTCTTTAGCATAAGAAGTAACCATGTTAGAAATCCCTTTACTATCGGTAATCTTCCAGATATCGTTTTCCTTTTCAAGAATTAACCGGAGCGATTTGGCTTCTCCTGATACCTTAGTTTCAATATTTACGTTGATTTTATCGTTGGAAACATTTTTAAAGTTTATAATCTCATATTCTGATACAAGGTAGATGTTTTTAAATAAAAAACTCTTGTAGTATTGGCTCATTTCTCCTCTTTTCATTGGGGCTTTATAGGCCTCCATAAAGTTTGTAACCAATTCTTTCGCTTCTGTGTTGATTGAACTATTACAGCTGGCACTGATAAACAGAATTGTTAGAATGCACAATTGAAATTTGGACATATTGAAGTGATTAAAATAAACTGGGCAATAGAAAACGTCCAATTTAAGGGTTGAGATCACATATGCTTTATGATTCTCGTAGTATGTAGAATTTTCAAGTCTTTATCTAAGAATTGAACAAGGTAAGACCCTGTATTTTGTTTACTTACATCCAGATAATTATTCCTATTAGTTATTTTCTGATTTATGATTAATCTTCCTAAAATATCGTAGAGTCGCACGTAGCCAATTTTTGAGTTCTTAGGTAGTTGAATGAAGTTTGTAGCAGGATTTGGAAAAACTTTGAAAGAGGTAGAGAGCAAATCTTCAGTAGGTGTTGCTTCTGCCAATACTGAATAGGTATTGGTTATCACTGAATTAGCGCTATCTGCTTCATTATATATTCTTAGCTCTACTGATCCAGGTCCAGGGATGTTGTTTGGAACGAACCAGATTGACATAATGGCCATTTCTCCAGGATCAATAGTAAACATTTCTGAATCAACTGATGAGGAATAGCAACCAGATTTATCACAGACAGCATTATCCCAACCTGTAGGAATTTGAACATTGTATCGTTCCCACCTTACATTAATAGCAGCATTAGTGGTGTTTGTAACGAAACTCTCTACTTTAATAAAGAGATCTGTGGGCAAGCCAGTGCCTGAAGCAGGAGAAGGGCTAACAACCAAACTTTGGGCTGAAAGAATCAAGGAGGAGGCGAGAAACCAAGTAAAGAATAAGTATTTCATATGTCGTTTTCTAATGCTTAAATGTATGAATTTTAGGTGAAAAATTAAAGATTTTCGAATAATACCTACCAATTTATATAACACCTATCCAAGGATGTTTCTAATTATTAGAATCTTACATTAATCCTTCATCTGCAAAACTAAAATACCCTGAATCTGCAATAATAAGATGGTCTAGAACTGAAATATCCAACAATTTTCCGGCTGATTTGATTTTTCTTGTCAACTCCAGGTCTGAGGAACTAGGTTTCAGATTACCTGAGGGATGGTTGTGGAAAAGCATTATGGAGGAAGCTAGTTTCTCTAAAGCAATTTGAAAAATGATTTTAGGATCTACGACGGTACCACTTACACCACCTGAACTGATTTTCCTTTTTAAGATAACTCTATTGGCTCTATTGAGGAGAATTATCCAGAATTCTTCAAAATTTAGATCACAAATATGGGGGGCGATGTGCTGGTATGCATCTCTACTTGAAGTGATTTGGGGTTGATCCTGAATTTCTGACAACTGCCGTCTCCTACCAAGCTCCAAAGCGGCAATTAGTGTGATAGCCTTTGCTTCTCCAATTCCTTTAAATTGCTTCAGATCAGAAACTGTCTGTCTGCCTAGGGTGTGTAAGTTGTTACTGTATTGTTTAAGGATTTTCTGTGCAAGTGTAACTGCCGACTCATTTCTGTTTCCTGAGCCAAGCAGAATGGCTATTAGTTCGGCATTTGATACATTCTGTTTGCCTTTGATTAATAGTTTTTCACGTGGTCGGTCCTCTTCTGCCCATGTTTTGATTGAGATGGTATTGCTGTATACTGTCATTTTCCTTTTTATCTAATAAAAAAATAGCTTCTATTATATAGAGACAAAAAGTGAAATATTCCATACGGTTTTCGGAACTATTTTTTGTTAAAGTTTAGATCAAGTCCTATATACTGACTATAAAAGACTGATAATCTGAAAATTAGACTAGTCCTAAATTAATCAAAAAGAATGGATTGTAAGGACATAAAAAAAGTGCATTTCATCTTGAAATGCACTTGATATGATAAGAAATTTCTTATTCTTTAGGACAGACTATTAACAAAACGAGTTAACTTGCTCTTTAAGTTTGCTGCTTTGTTTTCGTGAATCTGATTTTTCTTAGACAATCTGTCAATTTTGGAAATAACTTTAGTCAAAAAGGTCTCAGCCTCCTTCTTGTTTTCCATTTCTTTTAGCTTCTTGATCGCAGTTCTAGCCGATTTCTTATAATATCGGTTGAGATCACGTTTTTTCGCGTCTTGACGAATTCTCTTTTTAGATGATTTATGATGTGCCATTTATCTAATTTTCCTATGGTTTATTTAAAACGAATGCAAATTTAGGGAGTTTTATCAAAAAAACAAAACTTATTTCCAATTAAATTATCTCTTATAAGTAAGGCGTATTACGTCACCTCTAATTTACTGATTATCAAACCTATAGAATGTGAAGTCTTTATTCAATCTCACTATAGACTGTTCCTTATCATGGATAATAATTGTAATTTTATCTTTAAACACCTCCTTTATATTCCAGAATTTCATCGACTTTTGATTCTTAAGACCAATACTTTGGAACATTATTTTCTTTTTACTTTCAAGTATGTTCCATTTTCCTTTTTCAGCTAATTGATTTCCGGAGTATGCTTTGTATTGACCATCATTAAAGAACTGATAAGAAGTCGCTGGCATTTCTCTTACCTGCCAAAACCCAGTGAGGAGATCGCTATCCAAAACAGCTTTTTCAAGGGAGACTGTAATACGAAGCACTGAATCTCTCCTACTGACCATTTCTCCTGATTTGGCCTCATAGTATCCGTTGGTAATCATTAAAGACCAATCAGAACAATTAGGGGGGAATTGATAAGAGTAATCAAATGAAGCGATTAAACTATCATTAAGGACTTCGAAACTTTCTGGACTCACGAGATCTACCTGATAACCTTTTATTGATACAAGCTCACCTTCATTATTTTTTTTATAGATCCATTTTTGATAATACGCTTGTTCGTCGACGACCACTTGCCTAAGCATAATGGAATCTTTTCCTCCATTTTCGGATAACATTCTAACCTTGCTTTTCCTAATAAAACCTGCACCTTTAGTTTGACGCTTCGTTCTTTCTGATACTTTTAATTGGGCCACATTATCTCCCTTCGTATTAAACGTTTCCTTTAATATCCATCGTCCTTGATCATCATAAGCTATTTTTTCTTCAAATAACATCATATGCTGGCCATGTATTTCGATCCTGATTAAATTACCATTTTCATCATAAAATAGTTTCTCGGTTGAGGTTTTATCCTGATCTGATAGTAAATTTCTCTTCTTATACAAGCCATTTTCATAGGAATAAACCGCATCGTACTTAAAGACGAATGGTTGTCCTAGTCCATACTTAGAGAATTTTCGTTCAATTATTTCCTTTGAGGGAATTTCCAGGACATCACCAGAACTTACACATCCAATAACAGTAAGAATACCAATGACCATTAAAAACATATGGTGCCGTCTTTTATTCATATACGTCTGTTTTTAAATCAAAAAGAATATCTCCTAACTTTATACAGGAAGTAAATAGTATTCTAAAATTAAAAAGTGAAGTTAACAAAGAATCCTCCTATTTAACAAGCATTTTTACTGTAATAATTATTAATTAGTAAAAATCTTTTCTATTGTAATAATTATTAATTAGTAAAAATCTTTTCTATCTTGTTTCGGTAATACTATCCATAAAATCCTTAATTATGAATCGAATACTTATACTTACTACAATTACATTGATTTTCCCTTTTTTATTAGTTGCGCAATGGGTTGATAACTGCCCTTCCACGAAACTGAAATTAGAAATTATTGCGGAGAATGCTTCAGAAATTACTTTTGAGATTAAGCTTCAACAATTAGCTGCTAGTGCCTGTGGCTCTTATGGTCTAGGTAATGCTGATTTTGTGATTAATTTTGACAATGCTGGTTTTTCATCTCCAGTCATCACACCAGTTCCTGGATTTTGTGATTTTGTTGCAAAAGACCCCGCTTCTAACGCTACGGTTCGAACGCTTTATGAATCGTTAAATACTACTGCCTCAATTCTTGATGATGGTTCGGGAAGTGATGTAATCATTGTAAATTTAAATGGGACGACCCCTTCTACACAGACTGCTTTTGATGGAGGTGTAGCAATTATCAATCAAACAGAATATACTTACGGCCGATTCACAATCTCAGGTTGGGATGGTTCAACACCAAATGGATTTGCATGGAAACTAGCTACAAATGGACTAACTACTAAGATCTTTGGAATTGAAGATGGCGACTACGACAACGATAATATCGAATTTTTATCTGTCGCTGTAGATATAGGAGACGACTGTATCGTACTTCCACAACCTGATCTTACAACGATTCTTACTGTAATACCAAGTACATTCTCAGGTATATCAAACATGGGGATTATTTGTTCTGTAAGTGAACTTAGGAATGTAGATACCGACGGATCGATCATACGAGTAAGAATTCCTTCAGATCCAAGATTGTCGTTTACTTGGAATCCAACTTTAACTCAAGTTGGCTTTAGTCAAGTTAATAATGTTGATTGGAATTATCTAGGAGACAATGGCATAGTTCATACATTTACGACATTAGAAGTTATTCCTGGTGGCGATAATTCTAAATTTGGCATACAGGCTCAGTATGATCCACAAAACACTCAAGGGCAAACTACTATTACTGCAACGGTTGTTCCTACAAGTGGTGGTGAAGGCGTCTTTACAAACAATCAAGATGCTGAAGGAATCACCTACTTCGATTAACTAGATAACTATTTTCCATTAATATATGCCGCTTTGAGTTTTTCTTAAAGTGGTATTTTTTTGTGCAATTTTCTGAACCAAATGGAAAGAGAGAAATAGAATGAGAAAGCAGGAATTAGTACAGTGTTGCTCTAAGTTATAATTGGAGGTTTTTTACAAGGACTATTTAGGGATTCATTTCTTATAGTCCAACGCTATTCATTCAAGACAAGGGGATCCATTATCCACCGCGTAGGCTATTTTTCATCTTTAAGTAACCAACGAATCAGTATTGGAATAATCAGTAAATCGCCAAGTACTGCAGATATCAGCGTTGCGCTAATCAGCAACCCAATGGTAACACTAGGTGGATGTATTGAGAACAACATCACTAAAAAGCCAAAAAACAGTATGATGGTGGTAATAATGATCGCCTTTCCTGTTTCTGAGAACGTAATCTGGATCGACTCTTCAATTGTCAACCCTTTATTCAACGAAAGTTTAAACTTGCTCAAGAAATGAATCGTGTCATCTACCGCAATACCAAATATTATAGCAAAGACGATTGCAATACCAGCATCGAGCTCAATGCCAAGGTAGCCCAGTAAAGCCCCTGCAAACAGGAGTGGAATCAGATTTGGGACTAACGAAATCACAACAAGCCGAATATTTTTAAATAACAGCGCCATCAAAAGACTAATTACTAAAACTGCCCCTCCTAACCCTTTAATCAGATTGTCTCGAACGTATTTCGCATTTTTGTCAATAATAAGTCCCGTACCAGTTTGCCTAATACTAATGATATCCTTATCTATTTCTTTATCTATCCAACTGTTGATCTCCTGAGAAACGACTTTGATATTCTCGGCACCTATATCCAAGACTTTAGCTGCGATTCTCGTTTTCTTTTTGTCTTTACTCAATAAAATATTGCCTTGAGATGGCATTCTCTCTGCTAGTTTCTTGTAGCGATTAAATCGTTGTTCTGTAGCAGGTAGTTTGTAATTCGACAACCGATCGCCTCCAGAAGCTCTATTTATACTCTTATAGATCATTGTAATGGAGCTCACTCCCTTCACTGCGTCATACTGTTTAAGGTGATTTTCTAGCTTTGCAATTTGCTGAACCACTAGAAAATCATCTGCATCTAAGGTATCCGATGTCACAGTAACTGCGAATTCAAATGGGCGAAACCCGTTAAACTCTTTTTCGAAAAACTGAAAGTCTTCCGTAATCTTTGCGCCACGTGGCATATTTTTTACCAATCGGTAGTTAGTAGATATCATGGAAATTCCAATAAAACACAATACCAGAAAACTAATAAATCCGATTGTGATCTTTCTTACATTATTATATGAATAATGATAAAACGATTCTAGCCATTTATCCCAAAGCATTGCTCCCTTCCCTTCTTCGATTAACTGGTCTTTTTCAAATAATGAAAGTATCGCGGTCGTTAAAAAGATCACAGTAAAATAAGCCACTAGTACACCGATTGCCGCGTTCAATCCAAAATCACGAATTGGCCCTACCCTACTTGTCATCAGTGTCCCAAACCCAATAGCGGTAGTTACTGAAGTAAGTAATGTCGCGAGCCCAATTTCCTTTATCGCAATGCGAATCGCACTATTTTTGTCTTTTCCTTTATTGAGCTCATCCAAATACTTCGACATGATATGAATGACATCAGAAGTCCCCACTATAATCATTAAAACAGGGTATAATGCTGCCATTGCGTTTAGATCACGACCCCAAGCACCTAACAACCCCATAAACAATAACATACCAAGACCAATCGAAATTAAAGCAATAGTGATACCCCAAAATCGTCTGAACAAAAAGTACATGATCAAACAAACAAGGAAGGAGGATACTATAGCCGAAACGATAATTTCTCGCTTCTGCATGGCAACGATCTCCTTTTGAAAATTGGCTCGCCCAAGAATATGGTATTCTTCAAACTCAAGCGCTGAGATAGAAGTTTCCAGTTCAGCCATAAGCTGTTCTGCAGCTCCCTGCTGTATATTATCTACAGTTTTTAGAAAAACGACTGCGGTCTTCGCGTCTTCAGACACCAGATTACCAGTAAACCGCTCGTCTTCCATTAAGCGGATGCTGTCTCTTCGGTACTTGGACGGATCATCTTTGTGAATGACATCTATAAATGAATAGCCGCCAAATGGCAATTTTATTGGCTTTTGGGATGTCGTCAAAGACATAGCCAAGCTTATTGACTCTAGGCGCTTTGCCTTCAGCGTTATTTGATGAACCTTATTCAGGAATTCCTGATCAAAAATGCCTTGTTCTCTTTTGAAAGCAATGAGCAAAAAATTGTCGTCCGCTTCAAATTGCTCACTAAATTCTTTAAAATACTCTAAATCTGGATCTCCTTCAGGAAAAAATTGCTCAAAATCAAAAGTAAATCGGATTTGAAAAATAAAGAAGATACTCAGTAATGAAAGCACGAAAAATACAAGATAAATTATCTGTCGCTGTCTCGATGTCATAGGTTTAAATTACAGAGTAAACAGTCAATAAGATGATTTAGTTCACCTTTTTCGCTCGTAAATCATGAAATTATACCCATATTCATGTCTATCATCTGCCTGATTTCGTTCTGTACTGATCAGTGACCAATCGTGAAGCTCAATTTTTGGAAAATAAACATCACCATCAACAACCGCTTCAATCTCGGTAAAGTACAACTTATCGGTCATTGCTAGTGTTTGGTTATAAATTTCACCTCCGCCACAAATAAATAATTCCTCCTCATTATTATCTTTCGCAAATTTTATTGCTTCATCGATACTATGAACTACATGACACCCAGGTGCATCGTAGTTTTCGTCTCTTGTGACAATTAAGTTGGTGCGCTTAGGTAGGGGTTTTCCTATGGATTCATAATTTTTTCGTCCCATTACAACATGATGGCCAAGCGTCATGCGCCTAAAATATCTCAAATCATTAGGGATATACCATGGGATTTCGTTGTCTTTTCCAATCACCCAGTTTTTGGAAGCTGCAACTATTGCAGAAATTATCATAGAGTGTATATTTATCGGCTTCGGTTGCACTGCAAACTACTTGCAATACAAGTCCCTGTCACCTCTTTCAGGCAATCTATTCACTTAAGGATGTTTATATCATTAATATTGCAGTACAGTCAGTTATGTTTGTTGTACTTCAACTACATCTACCCTACTAGTAACTAAGCCAAGTTATTGAAAAAATAAAAAGTGCTACACTTGGTAAGGTGTAGCACTTTTTTATTTCGTTTATTCGAATTATCGAAGAAGTGTGACATCTCCTTGACGTTGGAAAACTTCGCCATCAAGATACTCTACTTCTAGAACCCAGGCAAAAACACCGTTGTTCATTGTTTGTCCTCTGTAACTACCATCCCAACCAAAAGCAGGATCATTTACAGGGAAGTCTCTTCCTTCAAATACCAATTCCCCCCATCTGTCAAAAACCTTCATGTAACGTATTCTGACAATATCATCTCCGCCATGAACCATAAATACATCATTGTTGCCATCTGCATTTGGTGTAAAACCAGTTGGAACAAAGATATCTCTTTCGTTAGTAACAAATATGGTAATATCATCAGAAATTTCACAACCGTTCGGATCAGAAATACTCATGACATAAGTCGTTTGGTAAACAGGTTGTGCTACTGGATTCGGGCATGCCTCACAACTTAATCCTTCTGTAGGCGTCCAAGTAATGGTTAAACCACCAGTTGGTACACTAATGTAAGGTGTTAGTGTGATAGAATCACCGTACTGAATGGTCTGGTCTGGTCCCAAATCCATTTCAAGTACCTGTGGTTGTGCAACCGCAATTGAATCCATATAGGAACATCCGTTGATATCTTGTACATGGATGCCATAATCCCCAGCATCTAAGCCGATAAAGGTAGCTCCTGGTTGGTAATCTACACCATTTATGGAATAGAAGTAAGGAGCAGTTCCTCCTTGAGCATTAATGATGGACACACTTCCGTTCTCAAAACCGTTACAGCTAGTACTAGTAGAAACTCCTGAAGCACTAACCGGTGTTGGCTCACCGATTGTTACTTGATCTGTAATTTCACATCCATTGTTATCAGTAATGGATACTTGATAAGTTCCGGCTGCCACATTGTTTAAGTCGAATCCAGTATCTCCGTTGCTCCAGACAATAGTGTATCCTGGAACACCGCCTTGAACTGTAATAGTAGCACTACCGTCAGTCAATCCTGTACATCCTGGTTCGTTGACATTACCAATCACTGAGGTAACTGTTGTATTAGGTTGTGTAACGCTTACCGATTCAGGTAAGGATGTACAACCATTAGCATCTGTTACAACAACAGTATAAGACCCTACAGGTAAACCATTAACAGTTTGAGAGGTTTGGCCTCCACTCCATAGATATGTGTAAGGAGGTACACCAGTTGTCACAACTACTGTAACTGTTCCGTCGTTTCCTCCAAAACAAGCTACTGGTGTAGAAGAAATTACATCTACAGCCAATGCAGGTGCTGTATCAACAAAGAACGTTGTAGTGGCGGTACAACCATTTGAGTCTGTCCCAGTAACCGAATAAGTTCCTGTTGCTAGTCCAACAGTTGTAGGACCACTTGTATTGTTACTCCATTGGAAAGTATAACCTCCTGAACCTCCATTAGCAGTCACAGTGGCACCACCATCTGCGATACCACTACAAGAAATATTCTGAGGTGTTACTGTTAATTGTATTGCAGTTGGTTCTCCTAGTACAAGACTTGCTACTTGCTGACAGCCATTTGCATCTGTTACTGATACAGACACTAAACCAGCATTAAGTCCATTTGTAGAAGGCGAAAATCCACCGTTACTCCATTGATATGTATAAGGAGGCGTACTGTTATTGTCAATTGTAACGGTTGCTGTTCCATCAGCACTCTGGAAACAAGTAAGATCATTTCCTGTGATTGAAATAACTAATGCAGAAGGCGCATTAATCTGAACAGAAGCTACCGTCGAACATCCCTCTGAATCTGTAACCGTTACGGTATGAATTCCAGGAGCGAGGAAACTAGTACTTGGTGATGTCTGGTTATTATCCCAAATATAGAAGTATGGAGGGGTTCCACCTGCAGCATTTACAGTTGCAATACCATCATTTGAATTAAAACATGTAGCATCAACAGGATTGACGATACTAGCAAGAATTGGTGGTGGATCGATAACATTTGCACTAGTTTGGAATGTACATCCATTAGCATCAGTAATTACTACAGTATAAGTTCCTCCACTCAATCCAGTTGGATTTTGAGCAGTAGAACCATTACTCCAAGTTTGGATAAATGGAGGTGTACCTCCATTTATAGTAAGATTAATCGTTCCGTTTGTATCTCCGAAACAAGCCAATGTTTGACCTGTTGCAACTGCACTAATTGCAGTTGGAGCAGTAATGACTACGGAAGCAGTTCCAATACAACCATTATCGTCTGTTACCAATACGGTATAAGTATTTGGGGATAGTCCAGTTGCAGTAGGACCGTTTCCACCTCCACCAGACCAGATATAAGTATACGGCAGAACACCACCATTTACTGTAACAGTAGCAGTTCCATCGGTTGAGTTAGCACAAGAAACAGAAGTTCCTGATACAGTAACTACAACTGGTGGTGGTTGAGATACTACGGCGACAGCTGTAGTTGTGCAACCATTTGCATCTGTGATCACTACAGTATAGGTATTTGCAGGTAGACCGGTTGGATTAGGTAAAGTACCTCCACCATTATTCCAACTATAAGTGTAAGGACCAGTTCCTCCAACAGCAGTAACTGATACTGTACCAGTATTTGTACCATTACAAACGAGTGCTGAGCCTGTTGTGCTTGCAATAAGTGGCGCACCTGGTGCTGTAACCTGAGCTGAAGCCGTCGCAGAACAACCATTTGAATCGGTTACAACTACGGAATAGGTACCATCGCTCAACCCTGAAAGATTGGGTGTAATTGCGCCATTGTTCCAAATGTAAGAATATGGCATTGTACCACCTACAACAGTAAGTAAAATATCTCCATCAGTTCCCCCGAAACAAGCTACCGTTTCACCCATTGCTGTAGCAGTCAATGCAGCAGGTTCCGTTACAACATAAGATGAAGTAAATAGGCATCCGTTGTCATCAGTTACAGTAAGATTATAAGTATTTGCTGGTAAGTTAACCTGTGTTCCTGTTGGTGGTAATCCGTTATCCCAATTGTAAGTATAAGGTACAGTACCACCGGAAGGCACAACGGTTATACTACCGTTTGTATTTCCATTACATGCTATGTTTTGAACAGTAGAGGTAACTCCTAGTAAAGCGGGCTCAGTAATTACAGCTGAAGCACTAGCAGTACAACCTGTTGCATCAGTAATCACAACATTATAAGTACCTGCTGAAAGTCCAGTTGGGTTTTGAGTAGTTCCCGCACCATTATCCCATACATAAGTATAAGGGCTAACTCCGAGATTGACTACTAATGAAATACTTCCATCAGTTCCACCATTACAGGCGATGTTAGAACCTAGTGCGCTGGCTGTCATTCCAGTGGCAGGTTGATTGACTACAGCGGTGACTGCTGCGGAACATCCGACGGCATCTGTAACAGTTACTGCGTAGGTACCGGCTGGCAAATTGTTGATAGTAGCATTCGTTCCACCATTATTCCAAACATAAGTGTAAGGACTAGTTCCTCCAGTTATGTTTACAGTTACAATACCTGTCAATTCTCCGAAACAGGCAACATCCGTGACTGTTGTTGTCGGAGTAATGGTATTAGGAGAAGTTAGGGTCACTGTTCCTGTACCCGTGCAACTATTAGCATCTGTAAGGGTAACGGTGTAGGTTCCTACCCCTAATCCAGTAGCGTTTGGTGTATTTCCGATAGTAGGATCATTCCATGTATAGGTATAAGGAGGTGTTCCTCCTGTAGTTGTAACTGTAATAGAACCATTAGTAGAACCTGAACATACAGGATTCACTGGTGTAAGCACCACTGGAAAATTAGATCCTCCATTTACGGTTGCAGAAGCTGTAGCAACACAACCTCCGGTATCAGAGACTGTTACTACGTAAGTTCCAGGGGGTAAATTTGGATTAGAAACGGTAGATCCGTCACTCCAAATATAAGTATAAGGAGGTACACCACCATTCGTTACGGTAACACTGATTGTTCCAGTCGGACTAGTACAACCAATATTTGCATCTGTGGTAGATAATGTAAATGGAATAACAGTTACGGTTGTAGAACCAGTAAACAAGCAATCCCCATTATCAACAAGTACAGAATAAGTTGTGGTAGTAGTTGGAGTTGCAGTAGGCGATGCTATTGTTGGATCATCCAGACCTGTTGTAGGTGTCCAAGTGTAGGTGATTGTACCAGGGGTAGATGGTGCCTGACAGGTATTCAATCTTATGTTAGGCCTACGATCTGTAACACTTAATGCCGCCAAGGTACATCCAGAACTAAAGTCAGCTCTACTATACACTACAGATATGTTTGATGTTTGGGTATAGAATACGTGATCATAATTAGTGAATCCTGCATTATCAAAACAAACTTCAATCAATAAGTCATCTACACCATTCCACTCATAACCATTTGTAAAAGTGAATGTGTTCCAACCAAGCGTTGTACTCACAGTTCCTGTATAAACAATAGAAGTATTTCCTAGGAATGTAGGACTTACAACATTAAAAGAATCTTGTGTACATCCAAGGCTAATTGTAAAATTAGTGAAGGGTTGAGTACTATTTACTGTGGATAAATTAAATGCTAGATCTGTAATTATGCCTCCTGTATAACCCAAGGCGTTTAATTCTGCAGCAGTATAAATTGCTTGCCATCTTCCATCATGATAGTATCCCATAAATGGAGATCCTGCTTCATTAGCAGTTCCACCGGGCCCAGTGGCGGTAGTTCCGTTTCCTACTGAGTAATTTGTAGCTGGACCACCACAACCTGAAATATTAATATCGCAAGCGGGAACTGGAGGTGGCACTGTAGACTGATAATCTGCATTTAGTACGACTCCGGCACCTTCACAAATAGTCGTCGCTTGTGGTGTTACTGTTAACTGACCATCAATTTGAATGTTTACTACATCCTCAACTTGACAAATTCCATCATTGTAACTAACAGTATATGTAATTGGTGCTGTAACTGTTGCAATTGGATTGGCTATATTAGGGTTGCTTAGACCTGTTGCGGGTGTCCAGACATAAGTTCCAGTTCCGGTTCCTCCTACAGGATTTGCATTTAATTGAATCAATTGTGTACTTCCTGGACAGATAAGTGTGTCATTCGCTTGTATTTCTACACCAGGTACTAGTATGTCATATCCAAGAACTTGGTCACCAGGTACCGGACAAGCATCATCAGAAATTGTGATTGTAAATGAGTATACTCCAACATCATTACTTGTAGTTGGCCAATTAAAGGTAATGATTACAGGATTTACGCCAGTCGTGGTCACAGTTGCACCTGGAATTGCTGTTGGTATATTGGTTGTTACAGTAAGCGTGTCAGTTGGATCATTGTCTGAAGCCAGTATGGTAAATCCAAGGGTATTTCCTGCACAAACCTGAAAAACATTCCCCATTATTGTACCGCCACTTACACCACCTGGAGTTGGTGGAGTAACATCAGGAGCAGTATTGGCGCAAGTACCCAAAATAATTACCTGCATATCCCGAACTACTGAACCGATTTTGATACCATTTCTGTACTCTTCAACTAAAACTGCGAGAATTGCGATTTGTTGTCCTGATGGATTGAAGGTCATTTGTCCTGAAAATGAATCAAAACCAAATGAATTAGCTGGAGTTGTTGTTAAAGGATAGGTCGGTGTAAATGGTGCGATATAAGGAACAGGGACTGCCGGGCCATCTAATGGATTGACTAAGGTATATACTAAACTATCACCATCAGGATCAATTGCACCGTGGTTATAATTAATTAATTGACCCGAACATAAATAAGGGACAGGACGAGTTGTAAAATATGGGGAGCTATTACAAGGTGCATTAAGGTTATTCAGTGTGGATTCAACGTATAAATCAAAACTGTTCGGATTTTGCGAATTTGTAATTAATCCGTTTCTACAACATACCGAATAGCTAAAAACCCAATCTGCACAATTGGCAGGGAGTGTAAAGGTACCCGTGTAAATGTATTCCTCAATTCCTGGCAGTGAACCACCATTACAGGAACTATTAGCAATCTGAGTAGCACAAAGATCTGATACCTCAGAAAAACTTTGTTGTGTCAATGTCAGTGATGTTTGTTGACCACAAGAACCAGATGAGATTGTGATCGAAGGAGATGTTGGAGCGGAAATACCGTCACAATCTCGATAAAATGCTAATTGAAATTCATATTGATTTCCTCCTAGGCAGGTATAACTCAAATCGGCACCTACAGCATGAGACGCGTAAGATTGATTAATAAATGCGAAGGAGATAAGACATAGAAGTAGACGTTGAACTACTTTATTGTACAAAAAATTGGTTTTTCCAAAATGGCCTTTCATAAACAGAAGATTTATTGAAGTTACAGTTATAATAAGTTCTAAACTATTGTATACCACTGATACACAAGCCCTTATTTAGAACAAAAGCAATAATAAAACAGGGACGTATATTAAGTTTAATATTAATACGTTTGTAGGCAGTAAATTCCGCCTCCAAAATACTTATTTTTACTGAGAATCCGATCAATTCCCAAATATTATTATCCGAATGATTCAAATTCCAATTCTTATGATTTTAAATCATTTAATTAGAGGGGTTTTGAAAATTTATTATCGAACAATTCTTTAAATTTATATTTCCGTTCTTCGACATTTCCATTTTTCTTTAAGTGATTTCTAAACTTAGTTGCAAAAGCGATCATTTCACGTTGTTGACGCTTACTCATAGCCATTTTATCTTGACTATTAGTCTGAAATGGTGAAATCGGGATTGTATAGTATTTAGACTTATTGTTTTTAGAGAAAATGTATCTCCACAATAAAGAATAACTAGACTTTTGAATCGCAACTTTTTGTTCATCATGATCCTTAGTAAACTCCACTTCTACCAACAATCCACCTTCAGTATCCTTTTTCCTTTGATTGGAGATAAAGTTTCCAAGTGAATACGTTATAAAGACATCAGCGGCATCGCTTTTTCTTGTTTCTACAGGTTGAATGACGTGTGGGTGAGATCCAATTACTGCAGTTACGCCTTTTGAAACCAGCCAATCTGCAAGAAACTTCTGATCTTTATTGGGCAATAGCTTGTATTCTTTACCCCAATGAATCAAAACAACTAACACATCTGCCTTTGCAGCTTTGGCTTTTAGAATATCCTTATCCAACTCCAATGTGTCAATTCTATTGACTATCGTTGGAGGAATATCAGGCATTCCATTTGTATCATATGTACAATTCAAGAAGGCTACTTTAATTCCGTTTTTATCAATTATTAATGGATAATTCTTGTATCGTTCTTTATAGTCTTTGAATGTTCCAGTCGCTAATAGTCCTTGCGATTCAAGTGTATTCAATGTTTGGTCGACTCCAATTTTACCCGCGTCGTTCGAATGATTGTTGGCAGTTACGATTACATCAAAACCTGCGTCTTTCAGCCCTTTGGCAAGAGCGTTCGGACTCCGAAAATGGGGATATCCGACATAAGGTGGTTGTCCTGGCAGTGTCACTTCCAAATTCGCAACCGCGATATCTGCTTTTGAGATGATTGGCTCCAGATATTTAAAGCAATCTGAATAATTGTACCGACCGGTTTTAGCATCCAACGCTGATTTAATTTGAGGATCGTGCCCCATGACATCACCAACAAACAATAGCTTGACAGATGAGGTTCCTGTCATTTGAGTACTTACTTGACTTGTAATAGTGGTGGATTGAACTTCAGTAGGAGGCACTGATTTTTTGCAGCCAAACACTAATAAATACAGGACTAGTAGCGCAATGTATTGTTGAAGTATACGCATCTATTAAAAAGAAAACTTTTATAGTTAGTAGTAATGTAATTTCATAGTGTAGGCAACCTATGATGAATACAAAACGAAGTGTTGTTACCAAACGTCCACTGATATGTCAAGATATTTTACAAATAATCTATAAAAAACTGTATATCAATTAATTATTTTATTAAACTTTTACACTTATCAAAGCATCGCGTTGTTGTTTGATGCGATCTGATTTTAAATAACTGGTATAATCCATTAAACTATCAATGACGCCACCAGGCAAAATTTCAATGATACGGTTAGTAGTTGTTTGAATTATTTCATGATCATGTGTTGACACAATTAAGTTGCCGACAAATGAACTCAATGCATTGTTGAGTGCAGTAATTGATTCTAAATCAAGGTGACTAGTAGGTTCATCCAACAGCAGGAAATTGGGTTCTGCAAGCATCATTTTACTCAACATACAACGGACTTTCTCGCCTCCCGACAAGACACTAGAGCTTTTGTACACCTCTTCACCGGAAAAGAGCATTCTGCCAAGAAATCCACGGATAAATTGCTCATCTTTTTCTTCTGAGTATTGTCGCAACCAATTGATAAGATCACTATCTTGATCGTCAGTAAAAAATGCTTCATTCTCATTGGGTAGATAGGCTTTTGTTATGGTCTGTCCCCACTCTATCGTTCCAGAATCTGGTTGCGTGTTTCCACCCAATACTTCAAAAAAAGCAGTGATTGCTGCAGACTCATTGCTCAAAAGCGCGATTTTCTCCTTCGAATTCATTGTAAAAGAGACGTTAGAAAACAGCCATTCACCATCTGTTCCGCGTTTGCCCAAATTTTCGACATTCAGAATCTGGTCTCCTGGTTCGCGATTTGGTTTGAAATGGATAAAAGGGTATTTTCTTGTTGAAGGTTGAATGTCTTCCAAGTTAAGTTTTTCAAGGGCTTTCTTTCGACTGGTGGCTTGCCTGGACTTAGAAGCATTGGCGCTAAATCGAGCAATAAAGTCCTGCATTTCCTTACGTTTTACTTCTATCTTCTTGTTTTTGTTAGCCATTTGAGCAGACATCAATTGACTGGTTTCGTACCAAAACGTATAGTTACCTGTGAAATTTCTAATTTTTCCGTAGTCGATATCCGTTACATGTGTGCATACCATATCCAGAAAATACCTATCGTGAGAGACTACAATCACTGTATTTTTAAAATCTGCTAGGAAATCAGCCAGCCAGGTAATTGTTTTCGGATCCAGATCATTCGTAGGCTCATCCAGTAATAGAATATCTGGATTGCCGAATAATGCTTGAGCCAACAGCACTTTTACCTTGTCTGGACCACTAATGTCTTTCATTTGTTTGTAGTGGTGTTCTTCGCTCACCCCGAGATTACTCAGTAGTTCAGCGGCATCACTTTCGGCAGTCCACCCACCCATTTCACCAAACTCGTTTTCTAGGTCTGCTGCTCTGAGTCCCTCAGCATCTGTGGCCTCAGGATTCATGTAAATGGCATTCTTTTCTACCATAATAGCATACATTTCCTTGTGCCCCATAATAACAGTATCCAGAAGCTGTTCTTCTTCAAATTCGAAGTGATTCTGCTTCAATACCGCCATTCTGTTATTAGGTTCTAGATGGACATGGCCTCTGGTAGCGTCAAGTTCTCCTGACAACATTTTTAGGAAAGTGGATTTCCCCGCTCCATTAGCTCCGATTACACCGTAACAGTTGCCTTTAGTAAATTTAAGATCCACATCATCAAATAAAATTCGTTTACCGTACTGCAAACCTAATCCACTGACTGAAAGCATATTATGATAGTTTAAATATTTTAATAGAAATCGAACTCGGCACAAATACCAAATTTTGTGCAAAGGTAGTGTTTTTCGATGTGAATTATTAGTGGATAATTCTTAATAAATTGGTTATTTCTGCAGGAGTCTTGTGTTTGTTATTGATAACACACCATTTTTTTCTTGTAACGTATTCATTATCAATATACAATAATAGATTTATTTGGAGCTTCCAGCTGCTTATTTCATGCGCTGCTGTCGCTGTCATCCGTGCTCGTTATTCACTCAGCCTGCCTTCCTGCGGTCAGCAGGCAGGTGCTGAAAGTACGATATAACATCCAAATTACAGTTGCCGCACTTTCAGCGCTCTAGTTTCAGGGGGTATCGAGGCCCAGGGCTCTACCCGGCTCTACCCTGGGGCCAAGATACCCACACATCCCGTAGCGCTGTAGGTGCGACATAATAAATCATATACTTCTTTGGTAGCACCTTCAGTGCTACGGTTTTGGGGGTGTCTTGTTGTCCTAGGGTTTTACCCTAGGCTGACAAATGCGATACTTTCAGTATTCGCATACACACTTTCAGTGTTCTTTTTACACTTTCAGTGTTTGCCTTTACGTGTCACTACCAAATAGCTAAAGGGAAGTTTGAACACTGAAGGTGTGCTTTGTACACTGAAGGTGTAAAATTTGTCAGCCCAGGGTGTCGCGTAGCAAAACCCTGGGATAAATACTCCACAACAAAAACCGTAGCACTGAAGGTGCTACCAAAATGTATTCGATAGAAGAACAAAACGAGACCTATTCATAAAGGGTTAATTATTGGTAGCACCCTCAGCGCTACAGATTTGTGGGGTGTCTTGTTGTCCTAGGGTTTTCACCCTAGGCTGACAAATGCGATACTTTCAGTATTCGCATACATACTTTCAGTATTCTTTTTACACTTTCAGTGTTTGCCTTTACGTGTCACTACCAAATAGCTAAAGGGAAGTTTGAGCACTGAAGGTGCGACATCTACGCATTTTTATCATCGCGGATGACTATGAATACGGATTTCCCCAATTCAGGCTAGGCGGTTTAGGTGTTGGCTACAAAGAAGCACACCAATACCCAATAGCTAAAACCCAAATCCCAACTACCCCCGACGTCCAGAATATTGCATCGCTTCCCCCTTGCCAAAGCCATAACTGAAACCTAGTGTGAGGAAACGGCCGCGCCTGCCACTGCTTTCGAGAAAGTAGTTTTGATTGTCGATGGTGGCTTTTCGAACTCTGGAGGCAAATATGTCTCTAGCGCTGAAATTAAAGACGCCCTTGCCCTTTAATATCTTTATGCGTAATCCTGCATCTAGGGTGGTGTAGGGTGCCACAAGCCCTTGAACTGTTTCTTCTCTGGACTGATATCTGCCTGTTGTCTCAAAATCAATACCTTTCTTAATCTTAAATTTAGTGGTCAGTTTTCCATTCCATTTGTCTGCTGAAAAGTCAAAAACTTGATTTTCGAACTGGCCATCTCTTTGGAAAACGTTGTAGTTGGCATCTCCAGTAACAGTAATCTTTTTTGAAATAGCATATTTGAAGTTGGCTTCTAGTCCTGTTGCCTTATTTATTCCAACGTTTTCTGGACGTACGGTATTGACATTGTTCTCAAAGAAAAAGACACGTTCTATTTTGTCAGTAGTGTACCGATGATAGGCATTGATATTTAAGGATAAATCTTCGAAGATGAAGATACTGCCAGCCTCATAACTATCGGTGTATTCCGGTTGAAGATTTGGGTTGCCCGTTCGAACACTGAAGTTGTTCCTTACGTTGAAAAATGGATTTAAGTCCCAAAGACGCGGTCGATAAATCCTTCTAGAGTAACCTGCTTGAAAGGAGATTCGTTTTGACAATTTATAGGAGGTATGCAAGGAGGGAAATAGATTTACGAATGTGTTGTCGTTTTCGGCATTTGTATTCACTAGGAAGGTTCTCAAATCTGTATACTCCACACGCATTCCTACTTTAACGCCCCATGTTTTTCCTTCATAAGCACCTGTACTGTAAACACCTAGTACATTTTGATAGTATTCAAAGAGATTCGTTTGAGAAGAGTCGATTACAAAAGTGCCGCCTATTTCGTCACTTACGGCAAACTCATTGCTTACGTCATTTGTAAGATATTGTGTACCGGTTTCCAGCGTCCAATTTTCATTGAATGGTTTGGTGTAGTCTAAGTTAAAGGTGTATTTACCTTCTTGAAAGGCGGTCTCAGTAATTTGACGATTCAGATTGGCTTGCCCACTGACCAGTGTATTGTTGAACATAGAGGACTGCTCCTTGCCAAAGTAACGACCGATGGCACTGAATAAGAGTTTGTGCTCTTTGTGATCCTTGAAATCCCTTTTATATTGTAATTCATATTGAAGTTTGGGATTTGTTGCTTTGGTTTCTTCAGTCCGAACCCATTCACTTTCTAGAATATTGTCTTCACTATATCTGAAGGTTGTTTCAGACGGTTGGTCTTCAATCTCGTAGGCGAAACTACCAGACAAAGTCACCACATTCCTTGGATCGATATAATAATCGGAGCCTAGGCCGATATTGTAGAAATTCTCATTTCTGTATTGTATGCCTTCAGAGAATAGCAAAGTATTGTTGGTTTTATCCAGATTCGTATTTTCATTGAATCGTGGGAGTTCTCGATAGCCGACTCCCATTTGCGTAAACAGATTAAACTTTTTTGTGCGCCGGTTGAGGCTAAACCCAACACTATGATTGTGTGGGATTCCGGTATTAAAGGAAATGGATCCATTCATCCCTTTTTTCTCATTTTCTTTAAGGACGATGTTGATGATTCCTGCCGTTCCTTCCGCTTCGTACTTGGCAGAAGGGTTTGTAATCACTTCAACTTTATCTATCATTTCTGCAGTAATGGTACCGAGGGCGTTACTAGGATCGTCCGACAAGATGGAAGGTTTCCCATTTACTAAAATCTGGACACCTGTGGAGCCTCTCAAGGATACCTCCCCTTCAATATTGACGTCTACGGATGGCACATTATTCAATACTTCCATGGCACTGGCACCTGTAGAACTGAGGTCTGTTCCGACGTTAAATACCCGTTTGTCTAACTTGAATTCTGTTGTTGATTTTTCAGCAGTGATTTCTACTTCGCTTAAGGCTTGCGCATCTGCACCTAAACTGATTTTGCCTAGATTGGCGGTTTGCCCATCGAACTTTATATCATTCAATTCAACGGGAGTAAAACCTATGAAACTTACTTCGACTGTAATGTCGGATGTCGTTGTTTTTACTGCGAATTTACCGTTTTCGGAAGTCGTTGCACCAGTAAGAAATTCGCCTGTTTCCTTCTGCTTAATGACAATAGACGCAAACTCAATGCTTTCTTGAGAGTTGACTTCTACAACAGTCCCGATTACATTGAATGTTTCTTGTGAAAACAGTGCGCAAGTAAGGAATAGACTAATAATCGTAATGACATATTTCATGATTCGTACAAATTGAATTGCAAAGATATGGAAATTGATTCAAATGCCGCATTATCATCTTATTAGCAATAATTTCCGTTATTAGTAATTGCATAGAAAAGTTCAAATGAATTAAGCATAGGCATTGGTCAGTCATGAACAACAAAAGCCAAGCATTATTTACGAAGCAAAAAATCAAAGTCAAATGATTGGAATTAGCTTTTTCTACAAGAAGTTGGCAATAGCAAGGGGTATTTTTAGCGAAAGCGTTATAAAAAATTAGTACCAAATAAACTGTTGTTTAATTCTATTTTAGGCTTTTACTTTTAAATACCAGCGTATAAGCTTGTTCCATTTTCACAATTTCATTATCACTAAGTTCTTTGTAAAAGTTTCGTTTTCTATTGGCAAGTTTTCCATTATTTTGGTGAAGGAACATTATCATACGATCAACTTTTTTATCCGGCATATCTACTATATTTTGTATGTTACGCTTCAGGTCATCATAGCACTGAAGGAAAAGAAGTTCTTTGGGAATGTCTGTTGTAACGGTTGATTGTATAGCTTTTGCCAAAAAGACAGTATGATTTGTTAGGTCTGGATATCTGTACAATGCTTCTATATCTGAGGCATTATTAACTGACATTTCACCAGAATCGTTAATGTCATATTTCACTTTTCGAGAAAGCAACTTAGAAAGCAATTCTAAAGTAGCATCATATTCATCCATATGAGCAAGTATTTGAGCCGAAACAGGAAGTATTGTACTGTTTGGCACAATGCCATCACGGACTAGAATATCATGTATTAGAAAGCGATGAATCCTTCCATTACCGTCTTCAAACGGATGAACATATACATAACCAAATGATACCATCGTGGCTTTTATAATAGTTGCAGTTGCTGCGTTCTTTTTATTTAGATCAACAAGTCCTTTCATAAGAGATTTTACAAATTGAGGTGGCGGGCATACGTAATGTATTTTCTGTGTATTGTCCCTCATTGATTGACCAACATAGTTTTGAAAATCTCTAAAGCCAGTATCTGCATACCTTGGATCAACAATAATATTTTGCATACGCACCAATTCCTCTTCTGACAATGATTCTTCAAAAGATTTTTGACCAGCTTCTTCTAGTAAGACAATGAATTTATCCATTCTGTCTTGTGATGGCTCTTCTTTCTCTATTTCACTTGATGATTTTGATTCTTTCTTGTATAGGTAATAACTTGCTCGTTTAAAAATTTCTGGAGAATATTCATGCCTTAGATTTTCAATTTCACCTTGAATATCCCACTTAAGTAACGCTGTGAGTTCTGTTGTCTTTCTAATTACTGGACAGTATTCTTTAGAACCGAGAAGGTTCTCATTTATTTTCCATTTAGATATTTTTGTAATGCTTCCTGTAACATATTTCGACGAATCTAATAAGTCTTCATAATTAGAAGTAGTTACCTCAACATCTATTGAATGGACTCCAGTAAATTCATATAGAAAACCAATTATTCTTGAATATTTTCGATTTGGATTGGCCTTTACGTAGTCAGCTATTGTTTGGTGTTCAACTAAAGAGAAAACTTCCTTTATAAATGCTAGGTTTAAATCATCATATTTTAAAGCAAATTCTAAATGAGAAATTGGATTGTCATTTTTTACCTCATATTTTGATTTGAAAGTGCGTACTATTGTATTTGTTAAGCTTATTTCTGTTTTATCAGTTGCCCCTATATATGATTCGTGAGTTAATCGAAAGCCTTTGATTTTTAATCTTTCTTGAAGCCAGGTAAATCCTATTTTTTTCATTTATTCTCTATTAACTGGGGTAAAATTCGTTTTACAGGGGTAAATATAGTTTATTCCGCCTTAATAAGGGTAAAATTCGTTTTGTAGGGGTAAAAATCCTTTATTCCGCTTTGATAAGGGTAAAATTCGTTTTCCAGGGGTAAAAACAGTTTATTCCGCTTTGATAAGGGTAAAATTCGTTTTGCAAGGTAAAATTCCTTTAATATGAATTTATAGGGGTAAAAATCATTTCATTAGGGTAAAATTGTTTTTATCAAGGGTTTTGAGGGTAAAAAGACTTTTTTAGTGGTGTTAAAACCTATAAACAATCCTCCTCTCAATGGCTTATTTTCTTGTTGGTGGTAATTTTTTCCTTTTTCCGCGCTCATATCTATATTGAGCATCAAATGCATATCCTTTTTCGTCAATGACTTGAAACCTAAATTCGTCTAGACTTTTGGTCTTAATTACTTTAACCATAAAAGGGGTACTGATAAAATAGGCTTGTTTATGATCTGTTGCATAAAAGTCTATATCACCATTTAAATAGTAAGGGGTTTTATCCGACACACAATCTTCTAAAAAGGCAAAGGTTAAAGGGTTTGCGCCTTCTATTATCTCATTTTTGTAGAACACATGACTCTTGTCTTTTGCTACGTTTGACACTGCAGCGCTAACGAGTTCAAAGGATTGTGTGTCGCACTCCATTTTTTCCGTCATGCCAAAATAGATATGATCACCAACTTGGGAATACAGTGTATTTAATGGTTTTCGGTCTTTTAATCGGTATGGGAGTTTCTCCGCATAATAAAAATCTTTTAGGCCATCTGTAGCAAACCCTTCTTCTATATTGATTATTTCAAAACCTGAAGGAATGGCCTCCTCCACTATTGAAAACCCACACATGTAACTATTTACATAAACATTATTCTTATCTTTAAAGTAGATTGTTCTATCGTCTAATTCATCAATTACTTGAAAAGAGTCAAAGTCAATGTGTTTATAATACTTTCGATGGACTTTTGACTCAAACTGATACAATCCATTTCTGTCTTTCGACCAATTTTCTGTTAGCGGTTGCCAAGTTTCAATATGCGCTTGGTCAGGAATCTTAACCGTCGTCTGGTTGTCAGAAAACCTAACATGAACGTAGCCATATTCAATACCTATTATCTCATATTTTCTCATTAGTTCTAATTATCGTCAACAATCATTTATCAGTCACAGTTCCGAAAAAAAGCATTAAATTATATATAATATCAACAAAAGAAAACAAGATATTTTGAGTAATAGTCCTGGCCGTTAAAATGCACTACTACTTTATTCGATTTGTTTCATAATGAAGCATTAGAGAAGTAGAAATGACAAGTTAAATTTCCACATTATTACGACACATTTTATTTTTTCTCTAATTCTTCAATTTAGAAAATAAGATACTTGTAGCTTGTACAATAATGCCTATTATTCCGCCATATATTTGAGGTTCTCCAAAGTAATTTACACCGCAATACAATACTGCTAACAGCATAAAAATTATTATTACAGAGATATTTATTGGAGGATATTCACCTTTATTTAAATTCCATATAATAGCTACACTCATCAACCCAACTATTATCAATAAAATACCCATCATTAAACTCATTCCCTGCCATAAATTCCAGATGTTAGAGTCTATTCCCATTACAACAATTTCTTTATCTAGCAATACATTAATTTCACTAGAAATCAATTCATTGTAATGTGCATAAGTATGTGTCAATCCTATTATTATTGATGTTATTCCATTTAACACGAACAATCCTTTTGATATTTTAAGTTGACTAGTTTTCATATCCTTTTGATTTTATGTTATTTTTTAATTGACGAATGATGCTTATCAACGGTAAGTATATGAAAAGTAGGCGATTCCGCAGCACAGAATTTTTGGCTACTTAAAACTTTGATTAGAGTCAAAAGCTTAGATTTCATCACAATTTCGTCTATTTTTATATAAATTGATACTTGGCTTTATGTTCCGTCATTTGCTATCGTAATGATTTTTTACTTCGTTCAAATAGTTTAATGCTGATTGCCGAAATCTTTTGTCCTTCAAGTTATTTTTTAATAATTTATTATAAGTATTAATAAAAAGTAATTCATTGTCTTCGAGGTAGTAAGTCATAATTTGAGCTTTACTTATTTTAGATTCCTCATAGTTGCCCACTAATGCTCTAGTTTTCTCGTCCCAAGTGTATTGAACAAAAGTCGAATCATTGATATATTTTGGATTTTCTGCTGCATCCGAATAAGCCTGATAATAAACCATTTTCAAAGTCAAAGGATTGGTTTTTTCAATTGAAGATTCAAGCCATAAAACGCGAAGACCCCAAGGAAATTGCATATTGCCATTTTCTATTTCATTCAATATAGGAATGAGTTTGTTGTTGTAGTATTTGTAGAAGTAGAAGTTAAACCACCAAACCCCTGAACCACTTCCATAGTTTTCTTTATAATAAACAACGGTTCTATCATCAATATCTTTGTAGTGCTTTAATTCAAGTCCATAACGATGATTTATGTTATGCTTCGCAACAATCTTATTACTAGAAAAGAAATACACTTCACAATTCCAGCCAGCATCAGCGTAACCCAGATAGACAGCAAATTCGGTAAAATCGTTCTTGTTATTATCAAAAGAAAAAAAGGTAAGAGGGATATTTCCGTCTTTTAAATAGGCACTGTCAATTTTGATATCGCCAAAAATAGATTTTACGGTCTGAATATCAAGAAGTGCTACTTTACAGCCTTGCTTAAGTTTTTCAAAGTCAGATTCCTTAACTGAAATATCAAGCTGCTGTTGATTTTCAAAAATTGAATCCGTCATAAAAGAGACTTTGTCCATTAAAGGTTTTGTAGGCAATTCTCCAATACTATCTAAAAAATTTTCAAGTTGTTGGTCGCTATATCGAACGGCTTTTTTAGGCTCATCTGTTGATTCGTTCACGGTTTGTAAAGCATCTAAATTATTTTTTTGAAGGACTGATTTCTGCCCATTCTTACAACCAATCAGCGTCCAAAAAGTCAATATAAAAATAATTAGCTTCATGTCTTAGGTTTCTTAGCCTAGTTGAAAACATTTAGATTTACAAGCGTCGCCTGCCAGTAGGTTGCTATGATTATATAGTGTTAGCCAATTGTTTTTATTCAGATATTATTTCCCATTTTGCCTTTTTAAGAAGGTACCTACGACTTGCTTCTTTTAAATCTGTTCCTTCTGGAACAGGTATTCCTGACTTCGGGAGGTCGCCTTCTTTTTGTATATAAACAGGCAAGTCATATTTCTCAATAACAATTCCTGTTACTTTAAGGGTCTTCCCATTATTCCCCATTGAATAATATCCTTCAGGCCAACTTTCTTTTCCATCTATCCAAATAGAAGTGCTGTCTTTTGCGATTAACAAAGCTCCTAATTTCGCGTTTACTGGGGTTCCAACTATTTCAATTCTTTGTCCTAGCAACTTACTTATTTTAGTATCATCCACAGTCCTCAATTTAGTGATTGTTTTACTACAACTTAAAAATATAAGCAGAAAAACAATTAGTTTATTCGTAACTACTCAGCACTAATTCAACATATTTTTCAAGTTATCAACATGAAAGTCAGGCTTGAATCCTAAATATGCAAA
>ENA-ORXR01000441-ORXR01000441.1-marine-metagenome-genome-assembly--contig:-NODE-441-length-56815-cov-33.892700_pt1 | contig 56815 bp, 45 predicted proteins | sample MGYA00237866_ERZ511479 | MGnify/ENA metagenome assembly ERZ511479 | reverse complement strand
GTCAAGAAAAATTGAAAATATTTATATCGTAATCAATTTATTTTCAGCGACTTACGTATTTAAGGTTTACGCGTATGGGCGGATGCCCCGGGGCCGAAGACCCGAACGCCATTGCTACGAAGCATGTCCTCTTTTCCATTGTATTGCGTGAAATCTGCCGTGGCCACGTTCGCGGTCGTGATGTTTTCCACCCCTGGTGTGAGGTCGATGATGCTCACGGAGCCTTCGGGGTCGATTTCGTAATCGTCGTCGGGCTCGCCTTCGTTGGCGGCCACGACCTTCGTCCCGTCAGGGGTGAAAGCCAAACTGTCGGGGAGCGCACCCACATCGACATAGCTGAGGAAGGTACAATCTTCCGTGTTGAAGAAGACTACTTTACCCGGGTTCTGTTTCGTTTTTGCAGGAACAGTGACCGCAAGAACGCCTTTATAAACCGCGCAACTAGTCGGTCCGTCGCCAAAAAATTCCAGCGGTAGCGAGGTGACTAACCCGGGAGCAGAGGGGTCTGCGATATCGAGGATATCGATCTCGGACGAATTCGAGTTCGTCACGAACAGACGTTTGCTCGGGGGGTCGAAGGCGACGATCTCGGCGGCGGACTCGTCAAAGATTCCGGCGCCGTAGCGCCCGACTGCATCGAGGGTGAGAGCAACCGCTCCCGATGGGAGAGCACTCAAGATCAGGGAAGAAAACAAGATTCTGGTTGGAGCTATCATAGCGCTCCAGTGATAGCCCTAGCTCGACATCGGAGGCGAGCTTTGCTGGGTGACGAATCTGCCAGAGTGTGTCGCTTGTGTTACTGCCTTTTCGTAACTGGCCAGGCGCGCAACCGCCTACCTGCGCCGCATGCCCGCCAACCGGCGTGAGGAAGTCCTCGACGCCGTCGAAGAGGTCGTCGTCCTCGACGATATCGCTACTCACCAAAACGTCCTTCCGCTAAGTGAAACAAACGGCTGGTTCAGACTCCGCAGGTAGCTACCGCGCTGTCCTCCAGCCTCGGGACAACGAGACCGTTCAACTTCTCTACGTCGATTGGGTCGGGCCGCGAGGACAGGCGTATCGGTAGTGAAATACGCATTGAATCCCAAGTCCTAATGTCACCCGGTTCATCCTACCTATGAGAATCCAATCGATTGACCATCCTGAAAATTTGGCTCTTCGCTATTTAGTGTGGGTAGGTTGGTATTAGAACGGCGCAGGCCTGAGTTGGGGCTGTTCGAGTGGAAGGCGGCCAGCGATCCAGTAACAGATCGCCCTCATGTAGGTGAAGTTGCGGAAATTTCGAGTCCGGCGACGGGCCTGCTGGATGTTTCCGTTAACTGCCTCGATGGCTTCCGAGGTTAGGTAGTCAGGGTAGCCAAGGATACCTTCAAGGTGCCTGCGGATCGTCCTCGCCATGGCGGTCACCCGACTCGGCATACAGATCGCTACCGCATGATAGGCACGATCAAAGAAGACTTAAAAATGAACCGCCTGATCATTTCTCAAGAAGGATGGGCGGGATCTCAGTCGTTGCTGACCTACCTGTCCCACCAGAACGCCAGCCTGCTCCACATCTCCAGCATCGTTGCTGTCCTCAGGTACACCAGAGCGACGGTCGAGCGTTACCTTATCCTGTTAGAGCGACTGTTGCTCATTCGTCGGCTTTCAGACCGAGGGCGGCTCCGCGACGAGTCACCTTGGATATCTCACAACGTTTCCGATTTCCACCCGCAGTTCCTCGGCTAGGATCAGGGATGTCCGACAGCGATGACGCCAGCGCCGTGGCCCGCCGGTTGCGTGAGGCCACCGACATCCTTCGGGAAGCCACTGCTGACCGGAAACTGCTCGATGCGCTCAGCGCCGAGGAGAAGGCCGCTTTGTATGTTGTCGCCGGCGAGTTGATTGAGCCCGACCCGACCTTGCGGCGCGCACGGCTTCGGGCCACTCGGCGCAAGCGTCACGCGGAGAAGATTCAGAAGGACGAGTCGACCTTGGACACTTGTGGTATCCGGACGTTGCGGGCGCAGTCGGTCTTTACCACGCCGAATGTGTTTCCGCCGAAGGACGACAGCCAGACTGTGATCGACGACCCGGACTTCCGCGAGTTGGTCGAACCGCACCACTGCTACATCTGCAAGGAGGACTACAGCAAGGCCCACTTCTTTTACGATCAGCTGTGTCCAGATTGCGCAGCGTTCAACTACCCGAAGCGCACCGAGTCGGCCGATCTCTCGGGCAAGGTGGCCCTACTCACCGGCGGTCGGGTCAAGATCGGCTACCAGACTGGAATTAAGCTGCTTCGCTCCGGTGCCCATGTCATTGTCACCACCCGGTTCCCCCGCGATGCGGCGACCAGGTTTGCTGAGGAACAGGATGCCGACGAGTGGTCGGATCGGCTGGAGATCTTCGGCTTGGACCTGCGCCATACACCGAGTGTCGAGGCTTTCTGCCAGCACGTTATCGGCTCCTACGATCAGCTCGACTTCATCGTCAATAATGCCTGCCAGACGGTGCGTCGTCCGCCGGATTTTTACCAGCACATGATGGAACGCGAGACGGCTGCGCAGGAGGAACTTCCGGCATCGGGAATGAAGTTGCTCGGGGCATGGGAAGGTCTGCGCGGTTACCACCTCGTCGCGGAGGGTGGCACCAGTTCACCGATTGCCGGCCTGACGCATGCTGCCGAGTTGTCGCAGGCTCCGCTTTTGCCGGAGGAACACGAAAATCAGAGCCATTTGTTCCCCGACGGGAAGCTCGACCAGGACCTGCAACAGATTGATCTTCGCGACCGCAACTCATGGCGCTTGATGCTGGCCGAGGTTTCTTCGGTCGAACTTCTCGAGACCCAGTTGGTCAACGCCGTAGCTCCGTTTTTGCTCAATGCTCGGCTGAAGCCACTGATGCTCAAGACTCCGGGGAGGCAGAAACACATCATCAATGTCTCCGCCGTGGAGGGGCAGTTTTACCGCAGTTTTAAGACTACCCGTCATCCGCACACGAACATGGCGAAGGCGGCGCTGAACATGATGACCCGCACCTCCGCTGCCGAGTACGAGGCCGACGGCATCCACATGAATAGCGTCGATACCGGCTGGGTCAGCGACGAGGACCCAGCGCATATCACTGAGCGCAAGCGCGAGGAGCTTCACTTCCACCCGCCCCTCGACATCGTCGACGGCGCCGCCCGAATCGTCGATCCAATCATCTCCGGCTTCAACACCGGCGAGCACGCCTGGGGAAAATTCTTTAAGGACTACAAGCCGACAGATTGGTAGAAGGCGTAGCGATAGCTGGTGAAGATCGACCCGAGACGTTGCATCGATGGATTGTTTGTCTGCGATCCGAGAATGTTGACCAAATAGCCAATGTCCCTCGGCACTTCGGTAGCGGACGAAGATTCGGTAGCCGATCAGAAGGAAGTCGCGCCCGGCGAAGCTAGGAAAAACGCGCGGTCGGAGTGCGCTAGTGTCGGTCATTGCGGCGGCGACGAAGGCGTGACATTCTTTGAAGAGGTCCATCTCCAGAGGTTCCGGCAGGAGCGGGGTGAGGACTTCTGGCGGAACCGAAAAGCCAAGAAGTAAGGCGGAGCTTTCAGAACTTCCATTGATGCCGCGCCGGATTTGGCCGAGCGTTTTGGATGATCCCCCGCCTGCTTCTTCGTTTCGTTCTCTTAGGAATCCTCGGCCTGCCTATCGTCGGCTTGGCGCAGGGGATTCCTCGCAACACTGGCCAGTTGGTGGTCGTCTTTGCTAAGGGGTGGGATGAGCATCGCGGATCGATGCAGTGCTTTGAGCGGGATCAGCAGACGGGTGCTTGGAGGCCGATGTTCGCTAGCGAGAAGCCGGTGTTGCTTGGGCGTTCGGGTTTGGCTTGGGGCAGGGGAGTGCTTCCACAGGCTCTACCACGAGGGCAACGGTCCAAGGTCGAGGGAGATGGGCGATCTCCCGCAGGTGTCTTCGCTATCGGGCGGGTCTTCGGCTATGCACCGGGACCACCGGTTGGGACAAGGCTTCGTTACCGGCAGGTGACCCAGTGGGACTGCTGGATCGATGACGTCAAGAATCCGCTCTACAACCAGCACGTCGTTATCGATCCGCAGCGTGGTATTCCTCCTTGGCATACGGAAGAGAAGATGAAGATGGGCGACTACGCCCACAGCCTGAAACTGGAGATCCGTCATAATACCAATCCGGCTGAACCCGGGTTCGGCAGTGCGATCTTCTTCCACATCCGGCGTGGGCCAGATCGCGCGACGGCGGGTTGTACGACCATGAAGGAAGCGGACCTCGTCCAGATGATCCAATGGCTCGACCCCAAGCTCGCTCCGCATATGGTGCTTTTGCCAAGAGATGAATATGTCCGGCTCCGGGGGGAGTGGAAGTTGCCGTGAGGGGGGAGACGGGATGCGGTATGGCGGATGGCAGATGACAGGGGGGCGAGGCCCGGAGGCCCGGAACCGGCGATCAATCGTTCCCCGGAAACGTAATTTTAAGAGTGTGGATGAGCATCGTAGTGATTCCTTCCTAGTCGCCTCCCAGAAGCGGCTGTCGTGTGGCGACTTGGAAGTCAGCACTCTTATCCCGAGACCCAAATCCCGAAACCAATGACTGAGACCACACCTGTTTCCTGCCCAACGTGTTTCGAGCAATTTGAGGTTGCTTGCCCTACCCCGGCGGAGGTGCCGTGCGAGGTCGATTACGACTGCGAGGTCTGCTGCCGACCTATGTTAATTCGGTTCTGGTCGGAAGAGGATGGTCTGGAAGAATATGTCGTGGCGGAAGCTTCGGGGGTGTCAGACTAGGAAATCATCGTGAGTGAATTTTTTATTTAGTCCAGAGGGCTCTTTCGAGTCTCGGTATGAAGCCCATGAAGCTCAAGGCGGCGGAGCATGCGCGGATCAACGTTTGTGGGAGACCGCGCCTGCTGCCTTGGGAGCCTACTGACCTGCTGCTCGGGCGGGAGCTGCGCCACCCATCATGCGCTGTTGAAAGTAGGCCATGCCTGATTCCATGACGGCTTGGCCGATACCTTCCATGGACTCGGGTGCCCACTTCATGCGGGAGACGACGGTGTCGCCCACGGTAACGTGCTTGGACTCGACACCAGGTGCCGTGACCATGGACTGGAAGACCTTACTGATTCCCTGCGCCTGCAGGCTACCGTCGCTGAGAGAGGCTCCGAGGCTGGCGGCCGAGCCCGCATCGCGGCGGCGTTGGGCGAAGTCCATGAACTGGGTGCCGTCCGCGCTGATGTTGCCTCCGAAGGCCATGGTGCCGATCCCACTCAGGGCCGCCGAAAGGTCATCGATGATTGGCTTGGCCATACCGACCATCATCATTGCCTGTCCGACTTGTGGACTACCGCCGCCAGCCTGGTTTGCGGCTTGCATAGCTTGCTGGATTCCTGCCTGAATGGCACCGGCCATGTCTTCAGGAAGTCCGGTCTGCATGTGCCAGACACGGTCGCCCTCGGGCAGAATGGAAGTCGAAGCGCCAGCTGCGGCGACCTCGGCAGGATTGGTTCCAGCCATTCCGAAGTAGAGGGCCTCGTCGGTCTCGACCATCTTCGTTGGGATTCCAGTTTCTGGGGTAACCTTGGGCATTTTACCGGTCTGGGCAGATGCTGGATCGATCCTGGCAATGAGGAAGTCGCCTTCACCACCAGCGGGATCGGGGATGACCAACTGGGAAAGGGCTCCATCAGGATCGGCGATGGCACCTTTGATATTCTCCTTGTTTCCTTCGAGCCCGACGGAGATCAGCGGTGCCTCCATACTGCCACCGACGACGAAATTGACTCGCTCCAAACCAGCTTCGACAATGCCTTGGAACTGCTCGAACTGTTGCTTCTGCTCGTCTGGAATAGGATTTCCTGAGTCGAGCTGAGCCTGACCGAGGGCAACGAAGGCCTTCAGGTCGGCACCGCCGGTGATGTTAAGTTCGGCCAGAGCCGTGGAGCTAAGGCAGAGACCGATCGAGAGAGTGGCAAGGCGAAGGAGAATAGGTTTCAATTGCATCGGAACATCGTGGAGCAAGCCGCCTGCCCACTCCAGTAGAAAACAGTTCCAAGTTTGTGCGCGCCAGTGCGTCTGAATCGTTGCATCCTCCCATCCTGCCGCTAGGTAGCAAAAAGCCCATGGCTCATCCATTTCTCACCAACTCCTACGAAATTCCTTGGTCGCAACTGACACCCGAGTGCGTGGTGCCAGACATTGAGGCCGCCTTGGTCGATGCGGAACAGAATATCGACGATCTCTGCGGGCTCGATCGGGGCCAGATGAAATTCGATGATTTGTTCGTTGGGTTCGAACGGGCGACGGAAAATTTGAATCGAGCTTGGGGCCTAGTGAATCATCTCGACACGGTCTGCAATCAGGATGCGCTGCGCGAAGCGGTGAACCAGATGATCCCGAAGGTCACCGAGTTCGCGACCAAGCTCTACCTCAACGAGTCGCTGTGGGACTTGCTGAAGACCTACGCCAATACCGAAGAGGCATCGCAATTAGAAGGCGTGCAGAAGCGCCTGCTCGAGGAGACGCTGGAAGATTTTCGGAGTCATGGAGCCGACCTACCGGATGACCAGCGCAAGCGCCTGTTCAAGATCGAGGAGGAGCTGGCCAAGGCGACACAAAAGTTCTCCGAAAACGTTCTCGATAGCACCAACGCCTTCGAGTTGATCATCGACGACGAGTCACGGCTCGTCGGCCTCCCCGAGTCAGCTAAGGCCGCCGCTCTTCAGTCTGCTCGTGATGCGGACAAGGCGACAGATGATTCTCCTGCCTGGAGGTTCACCCTGCAGTTTCCATCTTTCTTCCCGGTTCTCGAGCACGCGGAAGACGATGCCTTGAGAAAGGAAATCTGGGAGGCCCGATGCACTGTCGGCCGCGCTGGTAACCACGACAACTCGTCACTTGTCTGGGAAATCCTCGCGCTGCGTCAGGAAAAGGCAGAAATCCTAGGCAAAGACCATTTCGCCGACTTCGCAACCCAGCGCCGCATGGCCAAGTCCGGCAAGCGCGCCCTCGATTTCGTCGAGGATTTGCATGGCCGAGTGAAGGACTCGTTCAATCGCGAAACCGCCGAGCTTCAGGAGTTCAAGGCGGAACAGGCCAACACTCAAGCTGGCCCGTTGGAGCCCTGGGAAGTCGCCTACTGGGCCGAGGTGCAGCGCAAGGCACTCTACGACTTCGATGACGAAGAACTGCGTCCCTACTTTCCCATCGATGGGGTTCTTGGCGGCATGTTCAAGATCGCCGAGAAGCTGTTCGATATTCAGATTAGCGAGCGCGAGACCGAATTTCTCGAGCTCGGATCGGGGGCGACTACCGACAAGGTCGAGGTCTGGCACCCGGAGGTGAAGTTCTACGATCTCCTAAGCCATGACGGAGTTCACCTCGGGTCTTTCTACGCCGACTGGCACCCGCGCGAGAGCAAGCGGGCTGGCGCGTGGATGAACAACTTCCGCACCGGTTGCCCGCCACGGGGAGAGGAAGACCGCGCACCACATCTCGGTCTGATCTGCGGCAACATGACTGCTGCTGTGGATGGCAAGCCGGCCCTACTTTTGCACAATGAAGTCGAGACCATCTTCCACGAGTTTGGCCACCTGATTCACCACCTCCTTGGCGAGGTGCCGTACCGCACGCTCAACGGCATTCACGTAGCGTGGGACTTCGTCGAGTTGCCGTCGCAGTTCATGGAGAACTTCTGCTGGGACCGCGAGAGCCTCGACTTCTTCGCTCTGCACTACGAGACCGGTGAACCGATTCCGGCGAAGCTGTTTAAGAAGATGCTGGCTGCGCGGAATTACCTATCGGCCAGCGCGACAATGCGTCAGCTCAGCCTTGGTAAACTGGATCTTGAGCTACATGTGAATCACGCATCGGGCCCCCCAGAGGATCTCGACAAGCTCACGCGTCATATGCTTGCCGACTACCAGGCACCACTGAATACCGACCCGCCGACGATGGCCCGGACGTTCACCCACCTGTTCGCCAGTCCGATGGGTTATGCGTCTGGCTACTACTCCTACAAGTGGGCCGAGGTGCTCGACGCCGACGCCTTCACCCGCTTCCAGAAAGAGGGAGTGCTTAATGCAGAGACCGGTCGTTCGTTTCGCGACGAGATTCTCAGCCGAGGGAATTCCGATGATCCCGACGTGCTGTTCCGTAACTTCATGGGCCGTGACCCGGATCTGGGATCGCTGTTGAGACGGAGTGGCTTGGCGGGGTAGCACATGATGCTTCAGCCCGAACTCGCCGAGCGCCTTGCCCGTATGGCGTTGGCTGGGTTGTCGCAGGAGTATCCGAACAAGCCGAGCCTTGTCCTGCGTTCGGCGGCTGATCTGCGCAGTCCGCGCCAGCTCTTCCCGGTATTCTACGGCCACTTCGACTGGCACTCGGCGGTGCATAGTCACTGGACGCTGGTGCGGCTGGCCCGGCTGTTTCCAGAGGCCGAATGGGCTGAGGAAATTCGCGTCGCTCTTGGTCAGAAGTTTTCGGCGCAGGGGCTGCACGTGGAGGCGGACTATCTGCGGGAGCACCCGTCGTTCGAGCGCATGTATGGATGGGCTTGGGCATTGAAATTGGGACAAGAACTACGGCTGTTGGACGATGAGGACGGTCGGAATTGGGCGAAGTGGTTTCGTCCGGTGGAGGATGCTGTCGTCACCAATACAAAGGCCTATCTTCCGCAACTCGACTGGCCGATCCGCTGTGGATTTCATCCCGAGTCGGCCTTCGCTTTGAGCTGTCTCCTCGATTGGGCAAGGGCGACCAGCGACGGGCACTTCGAGAATCTCTTGTGCGCAAAGGCGATGGCCTTCTACCATGCCGATCGCGACTATCCGGTTCGCTACGAGCCGAGCGGCAACGACTTCTTCTCTGCAGGGCTGAACGAAGCAGATCTGATGCGCCGTGTGCTTCCGAACGGCGAGTTCGGCAACTGGTTGGCTGGCTTCTTTCCTACGTTAGCGGAGGACAAGCTCGGCAATATTCTTGAGCCTGTCCTCGTGTCAAATGCCGACGACGGTCACTTAGTTCATCTGGTCGGTCTGAATCTCAGTCGAGCTTGGACGATGCGAGGAATCGCCCGCGCGCTCGACGCAACTGACCCAAAGTGTTCAGTTCTGAGTAGCGCCGCCGACACTCATGCCGATGCCGGTCTAGCTGGCACGTTCAGCGGTAGCTACGAAGGCGAACACTGGCTTGGTAGTTTCGCGACCTATCTACTGACAGAAGCCGACTAGCAAGCTAGCGTCGCCGGCTTAGGAATTTCTAAAACGAGGTCCCGATCGAGAAGTGGAACGTCCCGCTGGGCTCGTCTTCTTGGCGGTTGAGGTTGTGACCGTACTCCAGCCGGATCGGTCCGATCGGCAGGTGAATTCTGAGGCCAATTCCGGCGGCGACGCTTGGCCCACCGAAGGTGAAATCATCTGCAGCCGAATAGACTTGGCCCGCGTCGACGAACGCAATTCCTTTAATAGTCGACGAAAATGAGCGGGTATATTCCATGCTTCCCACCCAGTAAGCTTCTCCACCTAACGAATCTCCACTTTCGGATTGTGGACCTAATTCACGTTCTGAATACGCGCGCTGGCTATTGACACCCCCGCTGAACAACCGGGTGTCGATGGGAAGATTCCTAGTGTCCGTTCTCATCCCCGAAACCAATAGTCTCGCTAGGAGTTGGTTTTTATCTCCCAGTGAGTGACGGTAAGAATTCTCCAATTCAGCTCGCAAAAAATTGGACCCAGCCCCCCCTTGGGCGGAGCCCGCTTCGAGTAGACCGCGCCCATGGTAGCCGGCGGTTGGTAACAGCGCATCGTCTCTGAAGTCCACTGTCTGCTCGATACCCAATCGCGTCACAAAGTAGTCACTAGGCCCCAATTCTTCCTTTGAAAGTGAGTCCGTCGAAGAACTGGCATATTCAGCGGTAGCATAGAGCCGCGTTAGATAGGGTTTGGCAGGATTCCATGTCAGCGAAGATTCAAAGCCGGTCTTACCCACATTGTATCCTTCGTTGCTTCGAGTTGTGAGAAAAAGTCTCGCGTTTCCATCAATGGGAGAATTGAAGATTCGGGGTTCCGTGATTCCTACTTCTCCAAAGAGCCCTCGTCCGCTGTACTCCGCACCTGAAAAAAAGGTTCGCAAATTGCCATTGAAATTGCTGTCGCTATATCCTCCGCCAATAATGGGTCCCTCGTAGTTTCCGTAACCTGCATAGGATCGAAATACCCTCGCATTGGCCTCGGTGGCTTCGATATGAAGATTCACTTGAGCTTCGGACGTATTCTCTAGTGGCACCGGATTCACTACCAAGCTCTTGAACGCACCTGTCCTAATGATCTTGGTTACGATACGATCAATCTCGGCCTCGTCGAAATGTTGTCCACGTTTGGCGTCAAAATAACGACTGATTCTCCGAGGGTTAGTTCTCTCAACGCCGGTGACGAAGAACTCGTGCACGTCGTACTGGTCTCTCTCGACGATCCTAAAGGTCAACTTCTCGCGGCTAAGGCCGTGTTTTGTCCTCATCGATACCGTCGCGAACTGGTAGCCGTTGTCCTCGTAAAATTTTTCTACGGCCCGTTTTACCAGATTGATGTTTTGCGTCGTCGCAGACTTTCCTAAGTAGGAGTCAATCTTAGTAGCCAAGAGCCTAGTGTTTTCCTCGCTGGAGCCCTCAAAGGCGGGCTCGTCGAGTGTCAGTAGGTTGCCAGGTTCTATATCGAGAATGATTTCATATTTCTGACTTTCGCGAATTACCTCTTCTGACCTAACAGAAACTGTGGCGTTCCAATACCCCAAGGACTTCAAATAGTTTTCTACATTCTTTGTTCCCTTACTGACATATTCGAGGATGTAAGGAGCCTCTTTATGCCGAATAGTCTCAGATTCTACAAGCGGCTGTAAAAAATACTGTCGAAGGTCTTTCTGAGGGATGACCGTCCCTTCTACCGTCTTAATAGTACCAAAAAAGAACTGAGGACCAGGGGTAATATTCAAGTCAATACGGTCGGAACCGGAGAGAACCGGGTCCACTTCTACCTCGGGATATCCTCTCCGTATCATCAACCGTTCTAGGAGGAAGGCGGCGTCATCTGCTCTCCACACCGATGCCTTGCGTTTGAGCACATACTCTAAGCGAGGCCGGAGTTCCTCTAAGACTTCTTTCTTTTCCTGTTCCGATATGCCATTAATCGCCAAGGTGGCACCGAATGCACCTGGCATTAGTGTCGGTAAAAGGCAGACTGCTACTAAGAGAATCAGTACAAGAGGTGAGAAGCGAAATTTCCTAGGATTCATTTGAATCGAAGCTGGTAGACTACTAGTCCTCGCGAATTTTGTTCCTCATCGATTTCCGCTGTGAGATTCCAGTGATCTGTGAGATCAAGGCCAGCTGACGAAAACTTTCGTCCGGTAAACTTTTCATCTTTGCCCACCTGTAGATTCAGCGAGTCGATTCCAGAGAGTAGGGCGTCAAAAAGCTGGTTACCTCCAAGCTGGTTTCCTTCTTCAAGTTTGAGGAGAAAGAGCTTGAACGCCTTGAGAGCTACTGCGTTGCTGTTTTCCAGTGTGCTAGTTGTTGATCCTGTAGCAATGAGCGCCATGATTTCTGGTTCTGGATACGGTGGCGAAGATGTTAGGCTGGTCTTTGGCCTGTTTACGTTTCCATAGACCAACAAATTGATGTCCGTGTCGGCGACTGCGCAGGTTCCTGCAATATTCAGTTCCGGATTCCTAAGTCCGGTTCTAGGGGTAAATAGAACCTCTCCTTTTTTTATTTTTAAAATACTGAACGGCAATATTGCCCTCGCATTTGTAATATAGGCAGAGCCATCGGGTTCGGGTTGATTGAGCAATCCATCAACTTTGATCGAGCCCTCGATTCTCCCAGAAGCGATATTACCACGGATAAGAATGGGATCGTCAGTCTTAATCACAACATCCAATTTCCATCCACCATAGGGTAGTGGAATAGGTAGTGTTTTAGATGCTCCCGAAGAGATGGTTGGTAGCGTGACCTTTACTACGGCGGAAGAGGGGATGCCGATTGGTATGAGTTCGATGTCTTTGTAGATCAGGGATTCCGTCATTCCGATCGACCCACTGATCGTCGCATCTTCGATTGAACCCAATAGATTCAGATCGGCATTGGCCCGCGCAGAAACGAGGTCGTTACGGTAGATCAGCCCATGATTGCATTTCAGCACCAAGTCAAAGATAGGTTTCCTAAAATCATTAATGTCTACAGTGCCATTGATACTAAATTTACCTCCATTAATTCGAGCCGTGAACTGGTTGGCGATGATACGGTCCTGCGTTAGCACGGAATCTAAGACAAGGTCGCGAACGTCTCCGATTGCTGAGTTAGAAGTGGCGACGAGCGGCACCTTAGCGTTGAGGTCAAGTTTATACTTGGGGTTGTTGATAGTCCCGGTGAATGTTCCCTGTGCGCTTACGGTTCCTTTCACTTGGTCAAGTTTAGGAACGAATTTTGCAACCCTTGCCATAGGAAGGTCCTGAATAGAGCATTCCGCTTTCAGTGGAGCATCCTTGAGTTCGTCTATCGCTGATTTCGGATCTTCCAACAACCGCTTTGGCGAGAAGGGGATTCTACCTTGAAGAGAAATCCGTTCGTTTTGACCTTCTTGAAGGATGGAAGTGATCTGTAATGAAGATTCCATCGATTGAAAATTAAGGTTTAGATCGATTAGTTCATCTAGCTTAGGGCTTAACCCTGATACTCCGAGAAGATTGGCGTAGCCTTCTAGCTCCGGCGATGCAGGCGAGCCCGATAGATTGAGGTCGGCTTCCACTTTTCCTTCGACATCTCTGGGGATTTTCAATCCAGTGTTCTCCTCGATTTCTGTCAATGACAACGGATTGACCGACACCATGAGACTCATCTTCTCTGTCTGGGAGAAAAAGTCTTCAGCCGATTGGACATCAATGCGGTAGGGAATATGACCTGATAGATTAGCGAACTGCTTGTCTTGATTGGCTATCTCAAATTTGGGGAGAAGGATAGTCTTCCCATCCCAAGAGAGGTTGCCAGTTGCGTGCCAATTCTCTTCGCTCGCCTTTAGGGTATGTACTTCAATGCTTCTCGGGAAGTCATAGTCGAGGTTAGTGATCAGATCGACCTGTGGGATTTTGTCTAGTTTCAAGCTCAGGTCGCTGATTTTCAATTCCCCCTTGTGATCCGCATCCGTAGGCTTGTCTTCGATCTTGCCGCTTCCTGTCCATAGGAGGTTTGTCGGGCCAATTAACCGTAAGTTTTGTCTTTTTACGTTTATGAGCGCATTGATCCAGGCTGGATCGTCAGCGTTGATTGCTAGAGATCCGTTGTAAGACCGTTTTGTGAGATCATAAGTTACCTGTGCTTTGGTAACGCAGTTGTCGTCCTCTCCAAGATTTACGCTTGCGTTGACGACTGCATTTTCGAAGTCCGTATTGAGAACGATAGGCGGAAATTTCGACTGGCCCAGCGTCACTGGGGAAACTTGTCCGCTTGCGGTAGCGCTCTCCAGCTTCGCATTGGCAATTTTCACACGCCCGTTTAAGGAAATGTTAGTGTCGGCTAAGTCAATGTGATCGGGTGTCTGGAGCCAAACGTTTGGGAGGTTGCCCAATTGCGGAGTTTTGATCGAAATATTAGCGTCGGTATTCTTCCACCAGATATCACCGGCCGTCCATTCTCCGTCCGCAGAGAATTCGATTGGTGCTTGGTTCAAGGTTCCTTTGATCGAGACTTGGTATTTTTTATCTGACTGACGGAGAGTAACGAAGGGGTCTTTAAGCTGGAATTTCTGATAGTCGGCACTGAGAAGGTGAAGGTCAGCAGTGGCGTCCCAGTCGGCGATGGGAGCCTTTCGATCTGCGACCCGTAGCGTCAACTGATCAATTACTCCTTCAGCCGGAAGAGTGAGTCCGAAGGTTTTCTCAATGAAGTCCGTTGAGAATAGGCCTTGGGAAAGTTCGATAGACAGGTCGTCATCGACCTCTACTTGAAGGAGGGCCCCATTCACACTCAGCCCAGTGGAGCATTGGAGGGCCGAGGACCAATCTACGGCTGTTTGCTGAAGTACAAGATCTGGAAGCAGTTCCCATTGGTCAAGAAGCAACCTGCGGGCCTTCCATTGGAGGAGAATATCTTGAGGTTCGGTGTTAAGCCGATTCGCGTTTTGTGCAGAAAAGTGCCTCAGTTTGAAAGCGTCGCTATCCGCTGTGTGAGAGAGTTCATTGAACTGGACTGTCACCACCGGCTTCTCGGCCTTTAGTAGTTTAGCATCCAAGTCTTTGAAGGTTAACTCAGACTGGATGATCCACGGCCGGAGTTTTCCTAAAAGCGTCTTGAGGTCTCCTTTTGGTTTCTCCCTTTTTTGGTCTGGGGGCTTCTCAGACTGCGGAAACTTGGCGACATCTATTCGAAGCTGAAGCGAGTTGAGCGTCATATATCCGATCTTTTGATTTATTAAATCAGCAAGGCGGTAGCGAATCTCGATTCTGTCGGCCCGAAGAGTTTGGATTCCGAGATCTCCCGTGTAGTCGATGTCGGTCAAGGAATAGCCAGATAGCAGAGTTCCGTTGAGCAGAAGAGATCCTTTGATCTGTTGCTTCTCAGCTAGCTGGTCGATTTGCGTTCTGATGATCCATCGTCCCACCGGGCCGTTTACTAAAATGAGCGCGAGGCCGAATATAGTGAGAATTACCAATAGGACGTAGCTCCGCCAGCGCTTACGCGATGCCGGGGGTGGCATTTCGGGTTGACTCTTGTCTGTGGTGGCTGGCATCGATTCGCTACTCTTTTTGGAGGTGTCTAATTTTTCAAAGAATGGACATGCTTGAAATGTAGTGAAGGGGTTCCGTGCCCGAAATCAAGCAGGCTCGGGCAGCGTTTTGAACGAGCGGAGAACCGTCAGTCTTCAGTAATTCTTACAATATTGTCCCGTCTTTTCGATGGGGAGGGGACGGGGCCGGGTTGCGAGTCTTCAAGAATGGGTCTGGCGCCACTTCTGCTTCATGCGGGTCATGTCCGGCTCGTTCGTGTAGTCGTGGATCTGGTCGAGTGGCACCCAGGCGAGGTCGTGGGATTCATGGCTGACCGAATAGTCACCGTCGCCGAGATGGCGGAAGACGAAGCGGACGTCGTAGTGCAAGTGCTCGGGAACGTCTCCGCGTTGCGGGATGGTGTGGATATCAAGATCGAATATCTCTGTGCTCGCTGACTCGATCTTGGAGAGTCCGGACTCTTCTTCGGCTTCGCGCAGGGACACGGCGAGGACGTCGGGGTCTCCGTCGCAGTGGCCGCCAAGTTGCACCCAGATGTCGAGTTTTCGGTGGTGGGTGAGAAGCACGGAGGAGCCTGCCTTGTCCATGACCCAGGCGGAGCCGGTGATGTGGCCGATGAGAAGTTCGCGGCGAAAGCAGTCCTCCTCCGCGAGGACGAAATCGAAGAATCGGTTGGTGATTTCCAGCTCTCCGGGATGGCGGGCCGCGTAGCTGGAGAGCAGTTCGAGAAGTGGAGTGCGGTGCATGCGCCATTCTTGCCTCGATCATCAGGCCAGACAATGACTAGCATCGGGAGTATCGATAGGTTTTGTCCGACAACGACACTGATACTTCTCAAGTATGACCGACCAGCCGACGAGTTCTTCTCTGCCGCGAGCCTTCTGGCCGACCGTGGTGTTTGCCGCTGTTTTCCCGACGGTGGCGACGTGGCTGTATTTTGTGGTGTTCAAGGACACGCCGACGGGCAAGGCCTTGCACCTATCCTTGAAGGGAGTCGAGTTGTTGCTCCCAGCATTGGCGACGGTATTTCTGTTCCGCGAGCGGATGCCGAATTTCTTCGCGCGGGAGAATTGGTCGGCTCACTGGCGCTCGGTTCCGGCTGGGGTGGGGTTTGGCTTGGCGGTGGTCGGGTTGGGAATCGGGATGTTGTTCTTTAGCCCGATCGGTCCTGAGGTTCGGGCGTCCGGCGAGCACATCCGGGAGAACGTCGAAGCCATGGGGGTGGCGAGCTGGTTCTGGACGTTTGCGGTGATCATGTCGGTGGCCCACGCTGCGTTGGAGGAATATTACTGGCGTTGGTTCGTGTTCGGGAATCTTGACCGGGTTTTCAGCCGGACGTTGGCGCATGTGCTGGCGGCGGTGGCGTTCACCGGGCATCACGTCGTGGTCTTGACGCAGTTTTTTCCGGTTCTCTTAGCCTTGTTCCTCAGTGCTTTGGTCGGGATCGGCGGGCTGGTTTGGACGGTGCTCTACCGGAGGCAAGGCAGTCTGATGGGGGCTTGGGTCAGCCATATGCTGATCGACTTTGGTATCATGGGGATCGGGTGGTATCTGATGATGCAGTAGGGGAGGGACGCTAGGCACGACACTGGCGTAGACGAGACGTTGGGCTGGGAATGATCCGAAGCACAGGGCGCGGAATTCACCGAACGGTATCCCGAGATCCCTGCACCCTCCCTCCTACTCGTCGGAACTCGGTGCGGGATGACAAGGCTCAGGTAGGCCGTCATTCCAGTGGGGCTGGTGGTGCAGGGCTTCGACTACTAGCCGCCTAGCTGTTCTGCCAAGGCTTGTAGATCGGCGCGGTGTCGTTGTGGGCCGTGCGGATATCCGTGGCTGAGGACGACTCCGCCGGACAGGTCGAGCTTACTGGCGCGGAGGATGCTCTGGTGGTCGAGATCTGAATCGACGTTGAACCAGCGTGGTGGTGCTTTGGCTTTGCCGGTGAAGTTGGCGAATAGATCGGCGCCGAAGAGCACTTTCTTCGACCGGGAGTAGAAGCCGGAGTGGTTTAAGGTATGGCCGGGGAGCTTGATCACTTCTAAGCCGCCCCAGAAGTCGAGGACTTCTCCGTCTTTGAACCAGTGATCAACCTCGGGTGGGTGGTAGTCGAGCATCGTGCGGCCGATGGCTTCGATCACTCCGCAGACTCGGGAGGCTCCGTGGTAGGTGTGGGTGCCGTTGATGTGGGCTTGTTCGCCGTCCGGTGCGTAGACGGTTGCTCCGGTGAGCGACTTCAGGCGCGCGATGTTGAGCGTGTGGTCGATGTGGCCGTGGGTCAGGACGATGGCCTTCACATCGGCAAGACTGCGCTCGACTCCCTGGAGGGCTTGGTCGATTCGACCGACGGCATTACCAAGAAAGCCACCGTCGAGAAGAACGACTCCTCCGTCGTCATCGATCAGTGCGTGGCAGTGCACGATCGTTCCCCGGATCTCGAGGTAGTTCTTGGGAAGCTCGGCCATGGGGCCTTTGCCTCTACCTGCCTTCGAGGATCTCGACTTCGTAGCCGTCGGGATCGGTGACGAAGGCCATCTTGCTTTTGGATCCGGAGGGGAAGGCTTCGCGCCAGTCGCCGGGCCAGACTTCGAGACCGGAGTTCTCGAGCTTGTCGCAGTAGGCCATAATGTCTTCGACACCGACGGCGGTGTGCATGAGGTCCTCAGGGAAATCGACCTTGAAGTCAGGTGAGTAGCACAGCTCCATAAAGTGGTCATTGCCTTCGAGTTCCATGAAGGCGAGTTGGTTGCCGGCTGGTGATTTGTCGTTCCGGCGGGCGAGGTGGTAGCCGAGTTTTTCGTAGAAGGCGATGGAGGCGTCGATGTCGCTGACTCGGATGCGTGTGTGCAGGAACTTGATCATGGGAGAATAAATCATGGATCGGCCGGGGAGGCCATGCGAATTTCGTCGCTGTTACTGATCGGCTTCGGTTTCGACGAGGATCTCTTCTGCGACTTCGACCGGATCTTCGCCGAACTGGTGGTACCAGTCGCAGTGCGGAGACTTGCGCGCGCAGCTTAGGCACTGGGTAGTCTGGTGGGTCTTGCCGCAGGCGGGGCAGGTAGCGTTGGTATCGAAGGTGTTCCAGACGTGCAGGCAGGAGCACTGCCAGCGGTCGCCTTGTCGAGGTTCCCATTTGCACTTGGGGCAGAAAATTTTGATCTCTCGGTCGGACATTGGAGTGAGGGAACCTATCACAGGATGGCATCCGACTCCAGCGGTTGGCGGTTGCCGATAGGCTTGGGGCGACCGATGGTTCCCGCATCTTTTTTACTATGGCCGATTCGTGCACAACGACTTCCCCTGACTCAGCAGAGTCCCCCCCGAGTATCGAGCTGATGGGGTGCCGCTTTCACATCGTCACCGAGGACGAAGCGAATGCCCACGTCATCGGGTCATTGGAGCAAGGTCGAGGGGGCTGGGTACACACGGTCAATCTGGATATCCTGCGCCTGTTGGTGACCGATTCGGACTTTCGCGAGACTTGCTCGGGTGTCGATTTGTCGGTGGCGGATGGAATGCCGCCGGTGTGGGCGAGTAAGGTGCAAGGGACTCCGCTTCCCGAGCGAGTGGCGGGATCGAGCATGGTGACGACCTTGACTGGCGAGGCGGCCAAGGCGGGACGCTCGGTCTACTTTCTCGGTGGTAATCCTGGCGCGGCTGAGGCGGCGATCGAGGTGCTGAAGGAGAAGTTTCCCGAACTCGAGGTCGCGGGAGTTGAGTGTCCGGATTTTGGCTTCGAAAAGGACGAGGCGGGAATGAAGGCAATGAGCAAGCGTCTTGCCGATTCTGGAGCGGACATCGTCTATATTGCTTTAGGCGTGCCGAAGCAGGAAAAGTTAATCGCAGAGCTACGGAATGTTCTTCCCAAGGCGTGGTGGATCGGTATTGGCATCAGTTTTAGTTACGTCAGCGGCGACGTGAAGCGAGCGCCGGCTCTGATCCGCAGTCTCGGGCTGGAGTGGGTCTACCGGATGGCGCAGGAACCCAAGCGATTGGTGCAACGTTATCTCGTCGAAGACCTACCGTTCGCGGGGAGGCTGTTCGCTTCTGCGCTGGCGGCACGGGTTTCTGGAAATAGTGGCGGCGGCTGTTGAGGCTAGGTTGAATGGAGGCGGTCGTCTCCGAATGAAAGTTACTCCCCAGAGTCTTCCTGAGGTGAAGTGCCGTTCTCGAGGTAGTCCCTGAGCATGGGGCGGAGGTGTTTGCGGATGCCGTGGACAATCTGGTAGATGTTGTTTACCGAGGTCTTGTGCTCGCGGGCGAGCTTGTCGGCGGGGATGTCTTGGACGATCCGCTGGACGAAGATTCGGGCGTCGCGGGGTTTGACTTCGCCGCTCTCGAACAGTTGACGGAGGCACTCTTCGAGAAAGCCTTGGGTCAACCGGCGTTCGAGCTCATCGATGGGATCAACAAGCTGGTGGGCGATGCCGCCGTCGGGGTCGTTTTCTAAGCCGCGACCGCCTTCACCGTGGAGACCCACATGCTTCTGCTGCCGTTCGGTCTCGCGGATGCGGCCACGGTTGAACTCAAGGCACTTGAATTCTGCGAGGCCCCAGAGCCAGGTGCGGAATTTGCCCTTTTCCCGGACCCAGTAGCCGAGCTTTTCTTCGGGATCGATGTCGCGCTCTGGGTCTTCTTCTTCACGCTTCTGGAATTGCTCGTGAAGCTTCAGGCAGACGTCGGTGAGGATGTGCTCGCGGTCGTCGGCGTCTTGGATTCCCTTGCGCCGTGCGATCTCGGAGACCAGCGGCCGGTAGTGGTTGATAAAGCGCTCCCAAGCTCCGGCATTTTGGAACGAGTGCAGGTCCTCAATGGCGCTGTACGGGGTGTTGTAGGTGGGGTTGGCGACGGCTGGCATGCTGGGCTGTTCGGGCTTAGGTTCGGAGTCCAACATGGGTAGGAGATTAGACAATCAAACTTAGAAAAGATTCGATATTTTTCGAAGTGAACAAAAGACCGGGCTTTCTCGTCTACTATTAGAAGGCGCGCGCGGGTCGTGGGACACTGACAGACGATGGCAAGGATTTCGAAGATTCCCAAATTTAGTGGCAAGGGCTTTCTCAAAGGCGCTATGGAAATCTTTGGGGGCGGTGCCAAGCGCTTGGGCAACTTGCCGAGGACTCGCTGGAAGGGGATTTCGTTGCCGGGGCGCGGGCGTGGAGGAGATCCGGGTGCTGATGATACGGCCTATCCGACGCATCACTCGCAGATCGACGTGCTTACTGGCAAAGAGATCGAAGGTGCCCAGGCCGCCTCGGCGGTTCCGACCGAGGCGTTGCCGCAGTATGAGTTTCTCAAGTGGGTCAGTTCTGGGTCGTACGGCAGTGTCTGGGTGGTTCGGATTCGGGCGACGGAATCGATTCGTGCGCTGAAGATCATGCACCGCGATGGCTTTCCCAATGAGCAAGCCTACGAGCGCGAGTTGGAGGGGCTGAAGGCCTACGAGGCAGTGGCGAGTGAGCATCCCAGCCTGGTGAACATTCTCTATGCCGAGAAGCGGGACAGTGGCGAGCACGGGCCGTTCTATTTCTACCTAATGCGTTTGGCGGAGGACATCCAGGGGTTGCCTTGTCGGGAGCAGATTACCGATGAGCAACCGGGAGTGTTGCCGATCGACTACGAAGCGCGGACGTTGTCGTCGGAGCTACGGAAATACGGTCGGCTGCCGATCCCGAGGGCCGTGAAGATTGCTCGAGACCTGGCCTTGGCTCTCGACCACTTGCACCAGAACCACTTGGTGCACCGCGATGTGAAGCCTTCGAATGTGCTGTTCGTCAGCGGGCTGCCACTGCTCGCCGATGTCGGGCTGGTGGTGCGCGAAAACGAGGACGACTCGCGACTTGGTTCCCGTCCCTATGTTCCCCGCGAAGGGAGTGGGACGGCGAGTGCGGATGTCTTCGCTCTGGGGAAGGTCTTGTTCCAGATGGTCACCGGTGGTGGGCCGGACGACTACCCGTTCGTGCCGGCAAAGTTTGAGGAGCGGCTGGCCGAGAATCGCGATCTCCGGCGTCAGTGGGCGGATCTGGAGCCGGTTATCGACACCTGCTGCGACACCGAGACCGACGAGCGCTATCCCGATGGCGCTGCTCTGGCGGAGGAGCTGGAGAAGATCGTCTCGCCTCCGCCGAAGCTGTGGCGGAAGTTTGTCCTACCGGTTTCTCTGGTGGCTGTTGCCGGACTGATGGTCTGGGGGACGTTGCAGTATCTCGATTACCGAGTGCGTCCAGGAACCCTTACGTTGATTGTTCAGCCAGAGGACGCGCAGGTAAAGGTTGGGGACTCGACGTATGTTGGCGGGACTGTGCATGCTGCCGGGATTTCGCCGGGCTCGGGGAGGATCGAAATCGATCATCCGAACTTTCATGGGATCGAGCGCACCATTCAGTTGGAGCCAGGGCAAGATCTGCATCTTGGCGAGATCACACTCCAGCCGGCGACCGGTAGGGTGGCGGTGACAACTTTGCCCAGTGGGGCCGTAGTTCGTTTGAATGGCGTCGAACTTGGTGTGACTCCACTGGATCACGATCTATTGGTCCCTGGCAAGGTGACCTTGGAGTTCGCACTGGATGGGTTCCGCACCGCAACTCGGGACCTTATTATCCGAGAGGGAGAGACCACCGAGCCGGGGTTAGTCGAATTGCGGTTCTTCTCCCCACCTCGACCGAGACATGAATGGGAGAACTCGCTGGGCGTACAGTTCCCTCCTCGAGGAAACCGGCATGTGGCTGAGCAGCCGGTTACCCTCGACGAGTTGCAGACTTATACGCGCTCTGGTTACCGTTCCTCGTGGGAGGGCATTCCGTGGATTAGTCTGCGCGAGGTCGAGGGATTCGCCTTTGTCGGCGGGGAGGCGAAGGTGGCGTTGTTGACCCCCAATGAGGTCGAGTCGTTCGCGGCGTGGCTGGAGGCTCAGGATCGCGAGGCTGGGTTCTTTGATCATGAGGACACCTATGCGTGGAGGCCGCTCGACTTGATTGTCTCAGCCGGAACTGCTCCGGACGGGCGGCATCCGTACATTCTCGATGCGACCAAGCGCACTCACGTGCAGATTTCGCTGACCAGTTCTCCGCCGGGAGCGGAGGTGTGGTTGGGAGGAAGGATGGAGGGGACCACTCCGGATGGGCGACCTTTGGCAATTTCTCGGCAGATCCGACGTGGTGCACTGCTGTTGTGCCGCCGATTTGGCTACCGCGATTACGAGTATTCGTCGGAGCTTCGCGACTTTGGCACGAACCAGCTTTCGTTCCGACTTGAGTCGTGGTGGGGAGGGGAGGCCGGGACGGCAAGGCCGACGAATTCGTTGGGTATGGAGCTGGTCTTGATCGGCGACGCCCTCTGGTCTGCCTGGGAGGTGCGGGTGGCGGACATGGATGCATTTTGCGCCGCGACTGGGCGCAAGCCGCTTCATAAGGCGGTGTTCGCGCAAGAGGCGGATCATCCGGCGGTGAACGTCACCCTTGAAGATGCGATCGCCTTTTGTCAGTGGCTGACTGAGAAAGAGCGGACGCTTGGCCTGTTGCCCCATGACGTGGCCTATCGGGTGCCCACCGACTTGGAATGGAGTGCTGCGGCAGGAATCCCCGAACCTGCGGGGCTTTCCCTGCGTGCTCGGGACGCGTCGGCAGACAGGGAACAAGTCTACCCGAGCCAGTTTCCGTGGGGGAACCAGTGGCCACCTCCAGCAGGACTGGGTAATTATAATTTCAAAGAGGGCGCTTCTGCCGATTCCTACCCGAATACCGCCCCGGTCGGATCATTTCGTGCCAATGCTCTCGGATTGCACGGCACATCCGGTGGAGTCTGGGAATGGGTTAGCGATCCCTACCCGCGCGACGGGGCCATCGATTTGCATGTTTGCCGAGGTGGAGCCTACAACAACGACGGAAAGAAGGAGCTTCTCGCGGGTCGAAGAAACCTAGTCGAACCTGACTTTCGCGACGTCCTTTACGGCTTCCGTCCGGTCTTGGCCAAGGTCCCCTCAGAGGTCGTCGCCAGTGTGCGTGAGTGAGAATGTCGGAAGTTCTTTGGTCCGAATAAGTAAGTAACGGAGGGAACAATTATTGGGCTCGTATGCGGCCCTAGGCGGAGATCTCGGCGCAATGATCTGTAAGAATTTCAGCCCTGGCACTCTTCCGTTGTTCGTCGGTCTTGTCCGCAAGGTCATCAAAAAGTAGTCGGAGTCTTTTCTTCTCGGGATGCGCCCTCGGTCAACGCGGGGAGGCGCATCTTTTTTTGCGTTAGGCGACGATTGCCGTTGAACTGCTACGTCATTCTTTCAGAATGGCAGAAAGCTGGCTCGGTGCGTTCGGGCCTCCACAGTTTCTATCTCCATGAGCAAGCCGAAGAAGGAAGTGATCTACAAGCCGTCGAAGGAATTTCAGAAGGAGGCTCGCATCAAGAGCTTGGCTGAGTACCGACGATTGCATCAGCACTCGATCGACAACCCAGAGGAGTTCTGGGCCGACGAGGCATCTGAGCTTCACTGGCAGAAGAAGTGGCGCAAGGTTCTTAACTGGAAGGCTCCGCATGCCGAGTGGTTTGTCGGCGGTAAGATCAACGTCGCGGAAAACTGCGTTGACCGTCACGCCGAGGGCGACCGGGCCAACAAGGCTGCCATCATCTTCGAAGGCGAGCCCGGTGATACTCAGGTCATCACCTACAAACAGCTTCAGCGCGAGGTCTCTCGCTTTGCCAACGTGCTCAAGGCAAATGGGGTGAAGTCCAAGCAACGGGTCATCATCTACATGCCGATGATTCCTGAGGCGGCCTACGCCATGCTCGCCTGCGCCAAGATCGGGGCGGTCCACTCCGTCGTTTTTGGAGGTTTCTCTGCCGAGTCCATCCGCGACCGGGTCGATGACAGTGGCGCCACGACGATCGTCACCGCAGATGGCGGATGGCGTCGGGGCAAGGTTGTTGCTCTCAAAGAAAATGTCGATGCCGCCCTCAAAGGCAATAAGACGGTGAAGAAGGTCATCGTCGTCCAGCGCACCGAGAACAAGGTCAAGATGACCAAGGACCGGGACGTCTACTACAATGACGAGGCAACTAAAGTCTCAGACAAGTGCGTTGCCAAAGGCTTCGACTCCGAGCACCCGCTGTTCATCCTCTACACCAGTGGATCGACGGGCAAGCCGAAGGGAATTCTTCACACCAGCGGTGGCTACCTCACCGGCACGCATTGCAGCTTCAAGTACATCTTCGATATCCAGGAGAAGGACGTCTACTGGTGCACTGCGGACGTCGGCTGGATCACCGGACACAGCTACATGGTCTACGGGCCACTGGCTGCCGGCGCGACCATGCTCATGTATGAGGGCGCTCCGAACCAGCCGGACTTCGGCCGTTTTTGGAAGATTATCGAGGATCATCAGGTGACCATTTTTTACACCGCTCCGACAGCCATCCGTGCCTTCATTAAGGCCGGTGACGACCTGCCGAGAGCCCACGACCTTACTTCCCTCCGACTGCTAGGTTCGGTCGGTGAGCCGATCAACCCAGCCGCTTGGGAATGGTATCACAAGATCATCGGTGGGGGCCGTTGCCCAATTGTGGATACCTGGTGGCAGACCGAGACTGGGGCGATCATGATCTCCCCGTTGCCTGGTGCGACCCCGCTCAAGCCTGGCACAGCGACCCTACCGTTCTTCGGAATCGATGCCGTGGTGCTCGACGACAACGGCATTCCGTGTCGTGCGAATCAGGAGGGCAAGCTGGTCATTCGAAAGCCTTGGCCATCGATGCTCCGATCGATCTACGGCGACAAGAAGCGCTACGCGGAAACCTACTGGAGCGAATACGAAGGCATCTACCTCGCTGGTGACGCCGCCCGTCGAGACAAGGATGGATACACCTGGATCATCGGACGTCTGGATGACGTGCTCAACGTCTCAGGCCACCGCCTTGGCACCGCCGAAATCGAGAGTGCTCTGGTTTCTCATGCCGCTGTCGCAGAGGCCGCCGTCATCGGTCGCCCGGACGAGTTGAAGGGCCAGAGTGTAGTCGCCTTCGTGACCCTAAAAGGTGACAAGAAGTCCAGCGATGCCTTGGCCAAGGATCTCCGCAATCACGTCGGCAAGGTCATTGGGCCGATCGCCAAGCCAGACGACATCCGCTTCGCCGACGGCTTGCCCAAGACTCGTTCCGGCAAGATCATGCGTCGCTTGCTCAAGGAGATTTGCGCTGGTGGAAAGATCACCGGCGACACCAGTACTCTAGAAGATCTGCAGTCGCTCGTTGATCTGCAGGGCGACGAGAAAGACAAGAAGAGCTAGGTCCTCCGAAACGAAGCTTTTCAGAAGCCGCGTGGGGAATGCCGCGCGGCTTTCTTGTGGATTAAGGACGAGAGCAGCCAAGAGCAGGGCCAGAAGAAAACGACGCCAGAGATTCGGGGCGCAGGGCGCAGTGGCAACATGGCGAGTACGAAACTCTCCCAGTAGCCGTTGGTGGGTGGTGGCGGGTCAGGCCAGTAGCCTCACGGCCACGACGAGGATGAGGGTTCCGGAGATGCGCCGGATGACGAGCGCGGGCAGTTTGGCCGAGGTTAGGCGGGCGCCGATTTGGCCGCCGATGAGGACGGAGGCAAGGAGTAGGGCCAGGGGCGGAAGTAGGTGATCGGGCAGACCGTGGCGGGAGAGCTGACCGGTGATCCCGGCGACGGAGTTGGCGAGGATGAAGGCGGCAGACGTGGCTGCGATTTGGCGGGCTCCGGCCCAATTGGTCAGGTGTAGGGCAGGGGACAAAAGGATGCCGCCACCGATGCCGACGATACCGGAGAGGAAGCCGATGGCTCCGCCGAGAAGACCGCCGGTTGCGGGGGGAAGTGAGCGGATCTGGGGTGGGGGTGATGTCTTGTCCTCGGGCGCTCCGGTGCGGACGAGCATGAGCAGGGCGGACACCAGCAGGGTAAGGCCGAGAATGGTTTGGAACGTCTCTTCTGCCAGCGGCGTCCTAGCTCCGAGGAAGGCGGCGGGCACGCTGAGCAGGATCAAGGGGAGGATCCGTCGGGGCTGCAGGTGTCCTGCGCGATGGAAGATCAGAACGGAGCCGGTGACGACGGCGATGTTGCAGGCCAAGGCGAGAAAGCGGACGTCGGTGAACGGCAGTGGGATCAGAGCTAGGAGCGCGAGGTAACTCGATCCGCCGCCGAATCCGGCGGCGGAATAGAGCACGGAAATGACGAAGAAGGCCGGGACGAGAATGGCGAGGTCTTGTCCGGTCATCGCGCTTTGCTAAACATCGAACAGAGCGCGGATGGCGGGGTCGTGGGCGTCTTTGCCTTCGTAATTGCCGTCTCGCATGATGTGGAGCAGGGCCTTCAGGCCATCCGATGCTTGGTCGATGGAGCCGTCGTAGAAGTAGTTTTCGGCGACCTTTTGCATCGACTCGCAGATATTCTTCACGCCGTCGGCGTAGGCGTCGAGGTCCTGGAGTTCGGGGCGGAGCATCTCTGCGGTGAAGACGCTACTTGGGTCGGAGAAGACGCGTCCGAAGAAGCGGTCGACGAACTTCTCGTTGATCCGGTAGCCAAGGCGGGAGGCCAAGATGGTCTCGCCCTTGTGCTGGAAGTCATCGACCTTTTCCAGCATGTGGTTGTCGATCAGGTAGGTGGGCTCGCGCTCGTAGATATGCATGCGCGACCAGACTTCGGGAACGAGGAGCGAGACGTCGTGGTCGACCCGGAGGAGCGGTCCGACGTAGCCGGCGGCGCTGGAGAACACTGGTTGCTTGGTGCGTTGCAGGCTGGCCAGTTCGTGGTTGAGATCGTGGATCGGGAGCAACGCATTGAACGGGGATTTGGTCAGCGCGCCTTCGGATCCGGCGCCGGTGGTCGATGGGGACTTGCCGGTGAGGCAGGCGACTAGGTCCATGAACAGCTCGGGGAGCTCTTGGTAGTGGACTGGTCCGTAGACGGCGAGGTTGCGGATGCCGGCTTTGGCCTCGGGGGGATTGAGTCGGCGGCCGGGAATGATGGCGTTGACCGGAGTCAGTGGGGCGACCTTGGGCGAAAGCTGGCGGTAGAGGCGCATGCCGACGTCGGCGATGTGCTCGGCCCGGGCGTTGTGCAAGTCGGGCCGGTCTTGCAGGTAGCGCGGGTTCTTGGTGACTTCACCATTGGGTCCGGTGACTCGTGGGTGGCTGGCTAGGGTCAGCATGCGCGCCGGATCACGGGTGCCGTCGGCATCGTCGAGAAAGGCGACGATGACGTCCTGCACTCCTTGGGTGTATTGGCCGAAGGTGAGGGCATTGTCCCGCTCGGCTTGGACTTCGTCGATGGTCAGCGGTTGGTAGTTCGAGAAGAAGTTTCCGCCGCGCGAGAAGTCGGCTTCTGTGGTGCCGTCGTAGCCGCGGTGGATGGCGTCGTCGGGACGTTGGAACAGTCGGTATTCGCAGTTGCCGATGAAGCGGTATTCGCGGTCGGTCGGCAGGACTGGGTGCAAGCCGGGCTGGCCCTTCACTGGTAGGACGGTGGAGGCGGTGATGTCGTCTTCGCGCTGCAACTTGGCAGCGGGGAGGAAGTCCTTGCGCAGCGAGAACAGGCGCCACGATCCGTCGGGCTGGTAGCCGACGCGGACGTAGGACTTCTGAAGCTTTTGGTTGCGGTAGTTGAGGGTGCGGCCGGGTTGGCCGTTGATCAGATCGACGGTGAAGCGGTGTGACCAAGCCGACCAGTCATCGGCGGGGCCCCAGTCTTCTTTGTAGTATCGCTTGATCACCAGAGCCAGTTCGATGGCCTCCTTGGACAAGCCGCTGAGCCACTGGTTGTAGGTCGGCTCGTATTGGTCAGAGGCGGTGAGTAGGCGTAGGGCCGAACCAAGCGAGCGCTGCGGATCGAGGAATGGACGGCTCTCGGCGGCGGTGATGCGTGGCTTGACCCAACGGGCGAAGTAGTTCTTCTCGATCAGCTTCTGGACGCTCTCCATGGTGGCCTTGAAATCCTGAAAGATGATCGGCCCGTCGAGCATGGCATCGGAGAACGGCTTGGAGATTTCCGACTTTCCGCCGCCTGAGACGGTGCAGGGCTTGTGCAGCAGTGTGCCCTCGGCCTGGGTGCCGCGGATTCGCCAGCGCTGGTCGTCGGAGGGCTGAGCCATCTCGATCTTGTATCCGGATGGATAGATGTAGGTGCTCCCTGGCTGAAGCCGAATCTCTTGGGTCTTGCGGGCCTTCTTCCAGTGGATGCGCTGGCCGTCGATCTCGATCTGGGCGCTTTCGGGGAGGTAGATGATGTCGTCGAATCGGGTGTCGGTGGCGTAGCCTTCGGCATGGACTTCCGCCAGTTTACCGAGTGCTTTGGTCGCGGTCTTAAAGGTCGCCTTGGACGCCTGTTCGTCGCTTGCGGTCTTCAGGGCGAAGCTCTCGCCGTGGTCGAAGGACGGGAAGGCGAGGCAGCCGCCGGCGTGTTCTTCTTGTGAAGTTTTGCGCAGGTTACAAGCGAACGAGATCTGGGTTTTCACCTCCTTCTTGCAGTAGCCGAAGTAGTTGTCGGCGATGATGGTCACCATGACGCCCTTGTCGTTGCGGGCGGTGATCTTGAAGGCACCGCCGTCGTTGTAGAGTTCATCGGGCTTGTCCCAGAACATGCCGTCGCGGATCTGGCGCTCGGTGGCGTCGGCTTTTTTCGGCAGGCCGAGGGCCTTCTTTTTCAGTTTTGTCAGATGGGGGGCGAGGATGACGCAACCGGTGTGGCCAGTCCAATGCTCAGCATCGCGGGCGGCGTCGTTCTCTGGGAGGTTCGGGTCGCCGGCGTTGCCGAAGATCGACTCCACGAAGTCGAGGTTCGAAACAAGGTTGCCGGGGGCGAAGAAGCGGATTTCAGAGGTCTGTTCTGGAGCGATTCCGGGGACCTCGGGCGAGACTAGCGGACGTAGAAGTAACGATACAAAGCACTTGGCGGGCTCGTCTTGGTTACCGGTGAATGGTAGGGTCATCAGCGCGTCCGGCGGTCGTAGGGCTTGCTGGAGCAAGGCAGCGAATGTCTGGACGGGGACGGCTTTTTTGTCGGCCGGAATTGGTAGTCCACCTTCGGCAACGTGGAACACGCCTTTGGTGGTGCGGCGGTCGCTGGCGGGGTTGTGGCAGACGCCTTTATCGACGCGGTAGGAGGTGACGATGTCCGACTTGAAGTGGTTGCCGTCGGCAGGGATTCCGAGGAGTCGGGCAATTCCGTGCTGCTCCAGAATGAGCGGCTGGGATGGGAGTAGTGCGGCGTCCTTCGGCAGGATCTTCGTCGGCACATCGACGAGGTAATCTGCTAGCCAATTCTGGATGCGCTGGTCGACTGGGCAGAGATGATCGGACAGAAGGGTCAGCTTTTGTCGGAAGTTGGCGACAAGGCCTTGTGCCATGTCGAGGAAGGGAAAGTCTTCCCGATTTCCGACGATGTCGAACCCGCGGGCGTCGAGCTTCAAATTGATATACTGGAGGAGGCGCTTGGTTGCGGGATCCTCCGGCTGGTAGGTTTTGTTGAGGCCGATCGTTTTGCCGAGGTTATGCATGATCCGAGTGTAGCGACTCAGGTCCCCGATTGCAATGAGCGAGCCCGATCATCGAAGTATTGGTAGCCCGCTCGGTCATTTGGTAGATACTTTCCCGTGCCCGACCGCTCCAGTTCCGACGATCTTCTTGCCCAACTTCATGACGAGATCCTGATGGCTCGGGGGCGGGTGTATGATGTGGGCAAGCCGACGCCTTTGGAGCGGATCGAGCACGAGGACGGCACCGAGATCTATCTGAAGCGGGAGGATCTGTCGCCGATGCACGCTTATAAATGGCGTGGGGCCTTCAACTGCATGGCTCAGCTGCCGGAGGGCACGACGGGAGTGGTGGCGGCATCGGCAGGCAACCATGCGCAGGGGGTGGCGATCGCGGCGGCGCATCTCGGTGGCGAACTTCACGCGCGGATTTTCATGCCTCGAAACACGCCGCAGATGAAGCAGGACGCGGTGCGTAGGCTTGGTGGAAACGCGGTGGAGATCGAGCTCGTCGGCGACCGCTACGACGATGCAGTGGCGGCGGCCAAGGACTGCGCGGAACGCGAGGGATGGACGATGGTGCATGCCTTCGACGACTTGGCAGTCATGGGCGGACAGGGCACGATTGCCGACGAAGTCATCATGAGTGGCGAAGGTCCGTTCGACGCGGCCTTCCTGCAAATCGGTGGCGGCGGTATGGCGGTTGGGGTCGCGGCTTGGCTGAAGAAATACTATCCGGGCATCAAGATTTACGGGGTCGAGGGTGCCGACCAGGCTTCGATGAAGGCCGCTGTCGAGGCTGGTGAGCAGGTCAGTTTGGCGGACATCGATGTGTTCTGCGACGGCACGGCGGTGGCGAGGGCGGGCGACACGACCTTTCCTCTGTGTCGGGATCTGATCGACGAGTTTTTGACGGTGACCAATGAAGAGGTCTGCGCCGCCATGCAATTTCTGTGGGAGAAGCAACGCGTCATTCCCGAGCCGGCTGGAGCTATGGGCTTGGCGGGGTGGCTGAGCCATCGTGAGTCGTTGCCGAAGCACCGCAAAATCCTCACCGTCATCTGCGGGGCCAATATGGACTTCGCCCAACTCCAGCGCGTGGTCCGAGCGGCGAGGATCGGGTCGGCAAGGCGGCGCTATCTGAGGTTCGATATCGAAGAAGGCGCTGGCACGTTGTTTGCCTTACTTAGCGAGTTGCGGACCAAGGCGAACATCGTCGAGTTCCAATACGGTAAGATTGACGCCAATCGTGCCTGTCCGGTCATCGGGTTCGACGCGAAGGACGAGATGTTTTGCGAGTTGGCCGCCAGTTGGGGCGAACTCGGTGTTACCTTCACCGACGTCACCGGCGAGCCCGACATCGAGTTCCGCGCGATCAACTACAGCCCGTCGCTGTTTCGCTATCCACTGTTCGTCCTAGTCGAGTTCCCGGAGCGAGCAGGAGCTCTAGCAGAATTCCTTGAAGGGGCCGCCGGACTATCGGCAGACATTGGTTACTTCAACTACCAGTTCACCGGCGAGCGGTTCGGTCGTGCGCTGATCGGGTTCGACTTTGCCGAGGCTGAATCCAAGGAACGGTTCTTCGACTTCATCCAAGCCGAGGAGAGTGCCGCCCGAACTATCCGCCCGCTAACGGAGGAGCAGGTGGCAAGGGTGCTGGGTTAGGGGCGACTTGGCCGAATGTTGCTGGTAGTGCGACCAGTCTTAGCTGGCGCATTTTACGAGTTCTCGTTCCGTCGCAATGCAAGGCTCCGCCGAGTCGGGAGCACGGAGCACCCCTCCCCCAAGTTTGGAGTGCCGGCATTTGTGACGTTCTTCGTTCTTCGGCTTGGATAGCGCGGGAGCGGTCGCTAGGGCTCCCTTCGGCAGGCCAGGGACGTCCTGCCCTACCAAAGAAGGGGCGTACGAGAAGAGGCGTGTCCCTTCCTTTTCTGCCTTCCTACCCAAATGCGACTGGTAGGGCGGGACGTCCTCGGCCTGCCAGGGCGTCAGCTCTTCCAAGAAGCGCTCGCCCACTCCTCCTGCCTTCTGCCCTGCCGCTTTGGGAAGGGGCGAATTAATTAAGCTGTCGCGCTTTATCCGCAAGAGCGCGCTACTTTTTCAAGTTTGGAGTGCTGGCACTTGTGACGTTCTTCGTTCGCCGGCTTGGATAGCGCGGGAGCGGTCGCTAGGGCTCCCTTCGGCAGGCCAGGGACGTCCTGCCCTACCAAGGAAGGGGCGGGGCGTTTCCCGTCCTTTTCTGCCCTCCTACCCAAGTGCTTCTGGTAGGGCAGGACGTCCTCGGCCTGCCAGAGCGCCAACCCTCCAAGTAGCGCTCGCCCACTCCTCCCGCGTCCTGCCCTGCCCGCTCTGGGAAGGGGCGAAGCCAGTTTAGGCTTGGCGCACTACTAGTTTAGTTAGGACTCGGTTGTAGAAAAGGTCTCCGCACCCGCTGCTACCCGAGCCAGCTTGATGTCGGGTGCGGAGGCCTCCTCTACATTCCCTTAAACTAGCGCCAATCGGTTTCATTGCGTTTCTGCTTTTGGAGATTGAACAGCGTGGACGACCTGCGAGTCTCTCCTTCTGTGGTTTTCATCTTCCAGCGCGTCTTGCTCGCCCTCCTGTTCGGGGTGGTGGCAGTGTCGGCTGGGGTAGCGCCACGGATGGATGCCCTGATTTGTGACTGTGAGATCGGGAGTTGTGGGTGTGCCGAGGAGGATGTCTCGTGCTCGGTCGACTTGGACTGGCAAGTGGTTGATGTCGCTGTGCTTACAGATGAGCTGCGCGGGATCTGTGCTGCTTTACCAAGCCGAACTTCGTGGGAGCCGATTTGTTGGCTCAAGACGGCGGCATCGGTTCGTCCGAGACTAGGAGTGGATCCGCCCCCACCGCCTTCGCGGAGCCGGCGTCTTTCGATCGCTGGAACATTCCGGATCTGATTCGGCTAGGCCTTGTTCGCCTACTTCTACCTCATGTTCTCGCTGTGCTCAGCGGAACTCCGAATCCGATTCCTTTTGTTCTCTATGAGATCCTCTCTTTGCTCCCTTCTATTCTTCTTTCTCACGCCGGCCTTCGCCGCAGTTGTTCCGTACCACTTGGTTATCGATACCAAGGAGGTGAATTTCTCTGGGCGCGAGCGCACAGCCTTGGCGATCAACGACCGAATCCCCGGTCCGACCCTTCGGTTTCGCGTTGGCGATACGGCGGAGATCGTGGTCGAGAACCGGCTAGCTAAGGAGGACATGTCGCTCCATTGGCACGGGCTGCTGGTCCCGAATGCTCAAGATGGAGTTCCCTATCTGACGAGTCCACCCATCGCTCCGGGCGAGTCCCGCACGTTCCGGTTTCCGCTCCGACATGCGGGGACCTATTGGTTTCATTCCCACACCGGGCTGCAGGAACAGCGTGGTGTTTACGGTTCGATCGTGGTCGAGCCGGACGGCGTCGATTCGGTGAAGGCCGACCGGGACTACGTCGTCGTGCTTTCCGATTGGACCGACGAGCGGCCGAAGGAAGTGATGCGCACCTTGATGCGCGGCTCGGAGTGGTATGGCATCGAGAAGGGCAATGCTCAGTCGCTATTCGGCGCATGGCGCAAGGGTGCACTGCGCGACTATGTGGATCGCGAACGCTCGCGCATGCCGGCCATGGATGTGTCGGATGTGGCCTACGATGCGTTCCTTCTCAACGGCGCGGAGCAGCAGGATCTCCCGGCCCGGCCCGGCGAGCGAATCCGGCTTCGGATCATCAATGCGGGAGCGTCTTCGTATTTCTACCTGCACAGTGCTTCCGGTCCACTGACCGTGGTGGCAACCGACGGAATGGACGTCGAACCGGTGGAAATTCCGCGTATTCTCATCGGGATGGCGGAGACTTACGACGTGCTGTTCACGGTGCCGTCGTCCGGGCGTTGGGAGTTCCGCGCCACGGCCCAGGACAACTCTGGTCACAGTTCGCTTTTCATCGGGCCGGACGGTGCGGCCTTGACCAAGGCGGCGTCGCTTCCGTCCCCGGAGCTCTACTCGATGGACGACATGCTGGTCGGAGCCCTCGACGAGGGGGAGAGCATAGACCTGCCCCGTCCGCCCGCGCCTTACCCGCACCTGCGTTCGCGGACGACGACCGACGTCGCTCCTGAGCCTGGTGCTGGAACCCGCACCCTCGAGCTTCGGCTCACCGGGGACATGCGCCGTTACCTCTGGTCGATCAACGGCCGGACGCTGGCAGAAGACTCGACGATTCCTGTGCGGGAGGGCGAGGTGCTGCGGCTGAAGATGATCAACGACACGATGATGCACCATCCGATGCACTTGCATGGCCACTTCTTCCGGTTGCTGAACGGCGCTGGGGATCACGCGCCGCTGAAGCACACGGTCGATGTTCCGCCGATGGGAACCCGCACGATCGAGTTCCTCGCCGACGAATACGGGGACTGGCTATTTCATTGCCACCTGCTCTACCACATGGACGCCGGCATGGCTCGAATTCTGAGTTATCGAGCTGCCGAGGATGCGGAGCACAAGCCGGAGTTCGATCCCAATCTCGACAACCCTTGGTTCTACTTCGCTCAGGGGATGGTCTTGAACAATATGACGATGGGCAAGGTCATGGCGATGACCGGGCGGGAGGACTTTTACGCCACCTGGGACTACGGCTTCGGCCACGACCACCACGACGAATATGAGGCCGATGTCGGCTGGTCCCATTACATCGATCCGAATCTCTCCGCCGGGCTGGGCTACCGGCTGACCAACGAACACCATGCGGAAAATCGGGCCTTCGCCAACGTGTCTTATCGGCTTCCCTATCTGGTTGCGTCCCGTCTTGAACTCGACTCCGAGGGCGACGTGCGACTGGCGCTGGGCAAGGAAATTCCTATCACGCAGCGGCTGTCGATCGACGGCGACTTGCACTACGACACCGGCTCTGGCTGGGAGTGGGCGATCGGCGCCTCGTTCGTTTTAACCAAGGAGTTGTCCTTGGCTGCTCACTACAACTCAGACCACGGCGCCGGAGTTGGTGTCGGGTTCCGCTTCTAATCCTAGAAACCGCAATTGTCTAACCACGGAAAGGACGGAATAGACGGAAAATAAGACAGTTGCGCAGCCATTCTACGGAATTGAAAACTCACCGTTCTGGTGAGGCGCGATCCTCCGGCTTTCTCCGCTGCTCTCCCTATTCTCGTTTCTAGGCTAATTAATTCCAACCATCAAAATCAATGAAATCACCAATCCTCGTCGCTCTCCTCACTACCTGTCTTTTGGCCTCTTGCGCCAGCACCGGGTCCGACTCTAACTCTTCGGCAACTTCCGCTGGAGGCGTGAAGCCCTACCCGCTGGATATCTGCATCGTCACCGACAACGAACTCGGCTCGATGGGCGATCCCATCAGTCTGATTCACGAGGGACAAGAGGTGAAGTTCTGCTGCCGTCCGTGCGTGAAAAAGTTCCAGCGTGATCCTCAGCGTTATCTGGCGCAACTCCAGTAGGCGCGGCTACGCCTCGATCGCTTGCGGGAACTTCGGGCAGAGCGCGGACACGTTGATCGGTTTCTCGAATCCCTCGAGGAATCGCATCGTGCCGTCTTCTTCGCAGATCCAGACTTCCTTGGCCCCGCTGTCGAAGTAGGCGGCGATCTTTTCGTCGATCTCGCTCTTCGTGTTCGAGGGGGAGAGGATCTCGACGCAGATTTCCGGGCACTTGGGAAGGCAGGCTAGGCCGCGGCCGGATTCGCGAATCTCGTGGGAAGCCCAGGCAACATCGGCGGCTTTGATTCCTTGCTGCGTGGAGATTGGACATTCGGTCATCGTCTTGCCTCCGGGTATCAGCTGGCGGAGCAGGACCGCGATTTCGACTTGGTGTTCTCCGTGCTCTGGGGCAGGTGGCGGAGACATAATCAGTTGGCCATGCTTGTCGGTTTCGATGCGGTAGGGCAGTCGGGCGAGGTCGGGATCGGCGACGACTTTATTCCAGACAGCGATATGGAAGGCCGTGCGGTCGTGCTCGACGGCGGCTCGTTCGGGGGCGCTGAGGACGATGCTCATAATCAGTGACTATAGCAGACAGCCCGGATCGCCGCAATCCGACCGGCCGAAGAGAGCGGATGCCTCTAAATCAGCGTCTGCCTACAGAACTCCTAAAGCTAAGGCGTGAGCACCACAAACGGCAGCAGCTTCTTCAGCGTCCCTTGTCCGATGCCTGGTACCTCTAGTAGGTCTTCTGCCTTCTGGTAGGGGCGGTGCTCGATGATCCGGTTTGCGGTGATCTCGCCGACGGATGGTAGACGCATGAGCTTGTCTCGTGGGGCGGCATTGATATCGACTTGCTCTCCGGGTGCGATGGCTACGCGGCCAAGGGTCTCATCGATCTCCTCTTGCTCTTGTCGATAGTCGCGGCGCTCTTCGGGGAGAGCTTCCCAGTCGGTGAGGCTCCAGATGCCTCTTCGTGCCGCCGCGGCCCGAAGCTCTAGGTCGTCGAGGTGGGATCCGTATTCTTTGTGACTCCTGCCGTCCGGGGTGGTGCGGTTGACTCCGAAGGCCCGTGCGAGGCCAACTGACACGAGGTGCTCTGCAAGGTCTCGTCCTTCGGGATTCGACACGAAACCATAGAACCGTTTGAACCGCCCATCGCCCCGAGCGTCAGCGAAGGTGGTGTGGATGGTCACTCCGGCAGAAGCGACACGAAACGCTTCTTTGGTCGCCTGTTCGCCGAAGCCTTTGGCGATCTGGATCGACTCGCCAGTCGTCTTGCCACATTGAGCGATGCCAAAATAGCGACGCTGGTCGCGCAGGCGTCGTGCGTCGGACTCGTCGGTTCCTTTGCACTCCAAGGCGTCGGCTCCGTAAAGTCGGATAGTGAACGGCTCCCCCGTGGGAGGAATCACTTGAAAGCTATCTCCGTCGCCCCAAGGCGTGGCTTGGATCTGGCAGTTTGGAATTGCCGTCAGCGCCTTTGGAGCGGCCAGTGAGGCCGTCGAGGCCACTGCGAAGATGGCCAGAAGAAGGAGGAGGTGAGCGGGCTGAGCGGGGTGAGGCATTGGGGTGGGCGGATGACGGGTAACGGGTGTTCAGATTTTGGGCGGCCTTTGGCTGGGTTGCTATGCTCCCATTCTGCAGTCTCGCTAGGGCTCGGTTCTGGATGGCAGGAGTAGCTCTCGAAGTTCGGAGCGACGGAGCTTTCCTAGCCCACTTCTGGGTAAAGGGGAATCGAGAATGACGACCCGGCTGGCACGTTTGAAGCCTGGTCGGTCGGCGTTGAAGCGTTCGAGAAGGTCCTCGGCATCGGCGGCGGAGTTGGGTTCGAGGGCGAGGACCAGCACCCGGTCGCGGTCGGAGGGGAGATCAATGATGACGGCGTTCGGGGATAGGGTATCGAGTTCGGTTTGAAGAAGATCAAGCGACACCAACTCGCCGAGCACTTTTACCATCGAGTCTGCTCTGCCTTTCCAAGTGAGCCGGGCACTACCGTCGAGTTCGACGTGGTCGGAGGTCGAAAACCAACCTTCGGAGTCGGTCAGCTGGGTGGATCGCCAATGGCCGTCGGTCTTTCTATGAAGCAGGCGATGAGCGAGGGCGGGACCTCGCAGTTCGAGGAGTCCCGTTCCGCCCGATGGGACGCGCGCCTCCCAGCCTTGGAGAATCGGTAGGGTGGGGGAGAAGGGCTCCGTCGGGAGGCCGGTGGCAACTTGGGATCCGGTCTCGGTCATGCCGTAGCTTTGCACGACCGGCCAGCCGAGGGCGCGGGCCTGCTCCGCGATTGCCGGGGTGAGGGTTCCGCCGCCGACGACGACGCCTCGGAGCTGCTCGGGAGCTGATTCGCCGAGATCGACGAGGTCACTGACCTGGGCGGGGACGAGGGAAGACCAAGCGATCTGGTGGTCCCGTGTGGATTGGACGAAGTCCGTCGGACGCCATCGTTCGCCGAACTCGATCGCTACGGAGCCGAGTTGCCAAGCCCGCACATGGACTCCGAATCCACCGACGTGGTAGCTCGGAAGCGCGACCAGCCATCGGTCTCCGGCAATTGCTCCGAGGTGGCGATTCACCATGCTGGCCGACGCCTCTAGCGACGCGCGGCTGTGCACGACGAACTTCGGTTCTCCCGTGCTCCCCGAGGTGGCGAAGGCGATTTCGCCGTCGGTCAGGACCGGAAGGTCTTGCGGGGTAGGAGCGCCGGAGAAGACCATCGGTTCCGACGAATCCCATCGGTCTTGGAGAGATCCAGAATTCATCCGCGAAGCTCCTCCCACGGCAGGCTATTCAGATACTCATCGAACCCGAGTCCGGTTCCCCCCGGCGACAGAAGCCGTGGGCCGTCGGAGTGGACCAGGTCCAAGGCGGGATCTCCGGTAAAGTGCTGGTGAGTGAGAAGCCCAGCACCTCGAAAGTTCGCCGGGTTCGACTTGGCGAGTCCCGAGGCGATGAAGGCGGCCCACATTTGTCCGAGCGGATGATCCATGTAGGAAGTGACCAGAACCGGGAGCTTGCCGATGCTAGCTAGCCGGGCGTCGTCGCGGGCCGGCTTGAGCACTCCGATCGCCGCGCCGGTAGGCTGGGCGGATGGGTCGAAGTCCCGGTCGATGGCGAGTTCGATACTAGATTCCGCGCTCAGACTCGCCCAGAATTCGGCTTCATACGGGCACGGATCTTCGATTAGGTCGATGCGTTTCCGGAGGTCCCGGTTGTCGAGTCCTTGGAAAAATTCCATCGTCTGCGCGGCGGTCGGGGTGGCGTTGAAGTCCAGTCGTAGTGGGGCTGCGACCAGTTCTGCGACGGTTCGGACGCGGCTGAGGGACTCCTGCGGATTCGGGCCGAGCTTGATCTTCACGGCAGGGTAGGCCTTCTCCGCCACCTCGGCGGCCTGGTCTACGTCGGCCAGATCCGCCCTCCAGAGATAGTGGCTGTCGGGAATGGCTACGCCTGCGAACAGCGAGCGGCCGAGAGCTCGGGCCTCGGCGTCGATTTGAGCGCAGTCCAGGGCGCGAGCAGCGAGGGGCAGGGGACCATCGTCGGCAGCCACGAGCGATGCGAGTTGGGCCTCCAGCGGATGGTCGCCGAGTTCCGGCCACGGGTGGATGCATCCGTGGCCGCCCTCGGCAGTTCGGAGCAGTGCGCCCGGAAAGATCCTGCGGCTAGTTGCGGCGTTCGGGGCCGACTTGCTCCGCAGTTCGTAGCGATGGATCTGGAGCCCGGAGATCATTTGAAAATACCCATACCAATGGCCCAGAAGGCTCCGAACAGCAGCAAGTGCAGCGAGGACAGTGCGAGGTAGCGGTTAAATGCCGGCCCTGGTTGTTCCTTGCCGATCCGGTCGACGAGGAACATGGCCAGCGGTAGCGCCAGCATCGGCAGGGCCGCCGCCGCCGTCCGCCAAGTCGCCAGCCAGTAGAGGTTCAAGACGTAGGGGAGAGCGAGGAAGATGGCGATCTCGGTCACAGCAAAACCCGCTCCCATCCGCACCGCTAACGTGCGCTTGCCGACAACTGCATCGCTTTCGAGATCGCGCAGGTTATTGATCGCGATCAAGACCGAGCTGAGGAGCCCGATCTGAAATCCCAGCACCACCGAGTCGGGGACCAGCCAGCTTCCACAAGCGACGAAGGCGCTCCCCGCTACCGCGACTAGCCCGAAGAACAGAATGACGAAAATCTCGCCTAGTCCTAAATAGGCGAGGGGAAAAGGCCCACCCGTATAGCCGAAGCACAGATAAAGCGACGGCAAGCCGATCAGGGCGATGGCCCAGCCACGAGCACCGAGCAGCGGCAGCGCGAGCAGGGTGGCGAGGACAAGAAAGGTAGCTGCTGCAAGAAGGACGGTTTTCGGTTTGAGAAGCCCCGACTGCGTCACCCGCACCGGACCGATCCGATCTTCCGTATCCGCCCCCTTCTCGAAGTCGATGGCGTCATTGAACAGGTTGGTCGCGATCTGAATACACAGGCAGCTAGCCAGCGCCAGCGCCACCAGCCCCCAGTCGCATCGTCCCGCCACCTGGAGCGCCAGAATCGCGCCGGACAGGACCGGGACAAATCCAGCGACGAGCGTTTTCGGGCGGGCAGCGAGAATCCAAGAACTCATGACAAGTTCATCGGTAGCACAGCCTTTGCGGCTCCTCTCCTATCAATGCGGACTGAGGCTTGTTGAACCCTATCGACGATAATTCTAGCGATGCCCCAGCCGGAACCAACGTCACTGGGCCTGCACAAAATTGACGGGTTCCAATGCCTGCTGAATATTGAATAGCTCTGCGTTCTGGAAGACGGCACGCTCGGATACTTGGATTCTACCAAGAGGTTCGTGGCGACCCTGCCTACGACAGGGTTAGTGAGGGAGAATTAAGCGGGCGGTGCCGAAGATAGTAATCCGGGCTCGAAGAGATGGCATTTTTCTTAAGCAACCGAGACCGAACATCGACTACGCTGATATCCCGGAAATGATCAACGTCGTGGCTATCGACAAGGCGAAGCGCGATCTTCGAATGAGCATCGAATTGAGGGAGGTCTCGCTCCATGCCGGAATTTCAAGTCTTGGGAAAAAATTTGGACTCGAGGCAACCTTCGGCGAGGCGGCGACTTTCATCACCGATCCGGTTGCTACTAACTAATAGAGAGCCTTCGCGTCCCGCTAGGAAGCAGTCGAACCATCTTCCTCTGGCCTAGGCACTTCGATCGCCTCGCACAGGTCTCTCCAGCCGGGGAACTTCCAGTCGTTAGGAAATCCGCCACATTGCTTCGGCTTGACCGGTTGGATCGTGCACTCGTTGCCGTCGAGGAAGACACACTCGCCGTTGGGCTTGTCGACTAGGGAAAGGCCCTGTCGGTTGGCGGTGAGGCGGGTGAAGTTTTCCACGAGGTCGGTTTCTTCGCGTCCGATGAATCGAGCGATGGCCGTGATGTCTTCTTCGGTCACCCAGATGTCACCGGGCCAACGACAGCAGTTGCCGCAGCGTTGGCACTGGTAGTAAGGATCGGTTGGAGCTTCGGTAGGCATGAGGCTGGACTCCCAAGCGGAGAATTGGCTAGCTTGGTCGTAAGAGTCTCGATCATGGAATGGCAGAAAACAAAGAACATCGGCGGTTTGGAGGTCGGCAACTATCGGAGCATCGTGGGCTACACGGGCGAATCGCTGGTCGTCAGGCGGGCATTGGTGTGCAGTTTTAGCGTGTCTCTTAAGGCTTGGAGGGACTCGAAGTGTGATGCGGTCGCAAGCAGATCGACCGCGATGTTGCTTCGCGTGGCCAGCCGGTGAGTAAGAAGAACTCGGAGTTTCTGATCGGGGTCCACTCGGGGTCCGGCCGGTGTTGAATTCTTCCCAGCGAGCACATCGAGATCCTCGATCGCGACTCGTTCACCACGACGGTGCTGCCACACTTCGAGGAGAAGTGGGGCGTGTTCGTCACCTATCCAGTTGCCAGTAGGGCCCTCCCGCTCAGTCATAATCCAAAGAATGACAATTTATTATTAACACTTTGATGGATTCTTCTTGTCATCATTCACTTTTTTTGTAGTCTGCCATCAGCACCCCGCAATAAGCAAACAACCATCTGTTAAAGAAACATGAAGAAGGACAAAAGCTACATTGTCGGTGCCATCTGCAGCGCCGCCGCAGCCACCGGTCTCGCCACCACGGCCATGGCCGGGATCACCCTCCACACCTCACGGATTAGTAACTGGGACGGTGACGGAAGCGGCGGCGGAACTCCCGCCTCCACTGGGAGCATCAACGGCGAGTTGAATGCTGTCCTCACGTCCTACGACTTTGGGGTGGCGAATCCCAATCTCGCTACCTACTCCTTCACAGCCACCCATCCGGAATACATCCTGACTTTCAACGTAAACGCCCAGTCGGCGATCAACCCGATTGCTATCCACCCAACCGGGGCGGCCGACCTTCGGGTGACCGGAGGTGGCTTTACCGACAGGGAGACGTTCAGTTTTTCCCTCACTGACATCGTCGTGACGGATGTCCCCGGCGGCTTCCCGAATCCGACGCTCAACAGCGCGAATTTGAGTCGCCTCACCCTCGCTGCGGCGGACGGAGCAACCGACAGTGGAGTAATCTCTGGCGGGACGCCTGGGCCCCTCGTTTGGACTGACCTGAACAACGGTCCCGTTATAGCTGGTGAGGGAATCATCAGTGGGTCCTTGCTCTATGATGTCTACGATGGAAATCCCCGTAGTTCCCTTCTCCTCCCTGGCATCACGACGCCCCAGTTTGGAATCGGTGCCAACGCAGGGGCCTTCCCGGTGAATCTAGGGGGACTGCAATATGCTGGTGGAGACTGGAGAATAGAGGCCCTCGATGTCCAACTCGCGGTCAACATCCCCGAGCCTTCCCGCGCTGTCCTCCTCATGTTGGGTGGATGCGGGTTGCTCCTGCACCGCAGGCGACGCTTGCGCTAGCCACAACGGCAACCTCGAAACGTCGAATTTCTTCCAAACCCGTCTTGCGGCGCATACCCGATCACGTCCCGAGCATGCCCGACATCGACCCACAGCTGTTCGTTCGCGGACATGCCGTAGAAGACGTCGAAGCGAAGGTCGTCGGGTGCGAGGATCGACTTCTCAATCAGTTGGCTGGCGTCGCGTTGGCTAAGAAAAATCGAGGCGTCGCCTAGGGTCGGCGGGCGGTCCTCGGCGAGAACCCAGCCGAGTCGGAGGCAGATGCAGGAAAGACCATGGGCCTCGGAGTAGGTGCGCCCTAGGGCTGCGACCGCGACCTTGGAGGCACCATAGAGACTGCGCGGCCGGGGTGGTTGGTCGGCGCGGATCTTCGGAATGTCGGTGGGATTTCCGTCGAACGTGCCAGCCACGATCGAGCGGTAGGGCTCGTCGGCTCGATGACCGTTGGCGGTGTGAATCGAGCTAGCCAAGATGACGCGGCGAACGCCTGCGAGCCGGCAGGCTTCGAGCACATTGTAGGTGCCACTAATGTTGTTGATGAGAACGGAGTCCCAGTCGGCATGGGCATCGGGGTCAGCTGCTAGGTGAACGACACAGTCGATTCCCTCGCAGGCAGCCTTGAGTCCTTCGGAATCGGACAAGTCGCAAACGATGAGACGATCGCCGGACAAGGCGTGTTCGCTGTCTTCACTGAGTCGGTCGGAAAGCACGACTGATCGGTCGAGCCCGAAGACGTCGAACTTGTCCTTCTGCGAAATGAGTTGCTGGTAGGCGAGGCTACCGACGAGGCCATTGACTCCGGTGATGAGAATACTCTGGGAGGACACGCGCTATTGTCTCACGGATGTCTTGGGGGAAAAGACGAAATTGACTGGACCGCCTTGCCTCGGTGCTCGAATGCTCCCACATTTCGGAACTGAACGATGACCATCCTCCGACTGATTCTCCGTAGTCTTGCTCACTACTGGCAGCTCCATCTTGGGCTTCTCGTGGGTGTGGCTATCGCCTCTGCGGTGATTGCTGGTTCGCTGATTCTCGGCGACTCGGTGACTGAGAGTCTGCGGCGGATGGGCGACAATCGGATCGGTCAGGTACACGACGCGTTGGTCGGGGCGGATCGATTTTTTACCGAGGACTTGGCGGAGCGACTCGGGGACGGGAGCCATGCGCCGGTGGTATTTGCTAGGGGGAGTGCTGCTTCCGGTGGGGGTAAGGTCCGGGTCAATGGGATTCAGGTGCTGGGAGTGACGGCGAAGTTTGGACAGCTGTCCCAAGCCGGCGCGGACTTCGACATCGAGCAGGGAACCTGTGCAGTTGGCGAGTCTTTGGCTCAGCGTCTCGGAGTCGGGGTGGGGGACACGATCGTCGCGCGAGTAGAGCTTCCGAGCACGCTGTCGAAGGATGCGCCGCTGTCGGGATCGACCGACAATGACGTCACTCTGCGCAAGGAGATCTCGCGCCTTGTGCGTGATGCGGAACTAGGCGGGTTCAAGTTGGGAGCCGACCAACTCGCGGCGCACAATGTCTTTCTGCCGCTCGGCGACCTGCAGACCGCACTCGAGCAACCGGGCCGGGCCAACCTGCTGCTCTCATCGGGCATCGATGCCGAGACGCTTCAGTCCGCGTGGACGCCGGCGGACCTCAGCCTGACGATCGATTCGATCCCGACCGGCGGTGTCGAGGTCAAGACCGACCGGGTCTTTCTCGATCCTGCGGTGGAGAAGGCCGTCGTCGATCTGGATGCGGAAGGGGCTCAGCCGGTCCTGACCTATTTGATCAACGCCATCATTTCCGAGTCTGGAGCAACGCCGAACTCGATGGCCACCGCGACCACTGGCATTGTGCCGGACGGTTCGGGAAGCCTTCCTCCAGCGGCGATTCACCAGTGGCTAGCCGACGACCGTGGACTGGCCGTGGGCGATACCTTTTCCATGCGCTACTTCGTGGTCGGTGATGGCCGCGATCTGGTCGAGGCTTCAGCAGAGTTCGAAGTTAGCCGGATCTTGCCGATGAACGCGCCTGAGGTGAACCCGACTTGGACACCGAATTTTCCGGGGGTCTCCGACGTCGACAACTGCCGCGACTGGGACCCAGGGTTCGATGTCGATCTCGATGCCATCCGCGACAAGGACGAGGACTACTGGGACGACTACCGTGGCACGCCGAAGGTGTTCCTGCGATTGGAGGACGGCATGGGTCTCTGGCAGAACCGTTTCGGCAAGCTCACCTCCGTCCGGCTTGCCACGGCACCTGCTGACTTCGATGCCGCACTGCGGGACAAGCTCTCGCTCGGAGCGGTCGGAATCGAGACCTGGCAACTCCGAGCCGATGCCGATGCCGCGGTTGCGGATGCCCTGCCGCTTGGTGACTACTTCCTCTACTTCAGCTGGTTCATCCTCATGGCCGCTTTGATCCTGGCGTCGCTCCTGTTCCTATTCTCGTTGGAATCAAGGTCGCGCCAACTGGGTGTGCAGCGGGCCATCGGCATTTCTCCATCGACGGCGCGCAATGCCCTCCTCGGCGAGGCTGCTATCGTTGCGCTGGTCGGTGCGCTGGTCGGAATCGTCCTCGGTATTGGCTACGCCAAGGCCTGTCTTTGGGGGCTGTCGAACCTCTGGTCGGGTGCCGCCGGGGCACTTCCCTTCGTCTTCCACATGAATCCGGGGAAGGCCATCGGCGGCGCCTTGGGAGCTATGATACTAGCGTTTCTCGTCGTGGCATGGGCCAGCCGAAAGATCTTTCGCCAGTCGCCGCAGGAACTCCTCAGCGGTGGCCACGGAGACGCACCGCTTCCTTCGAACAAGGGGCGGTTTCGTGCTCCGATTCTTGCGGTTGTTTTTCTGATCGGTGCGGTGTGTGCTTTACTCGCAACCCGGGCGCTCACCGGAGAGGCGTTGATGGGTGCGTTCTTCGGCGCCGGTGCGCTTCTGCTAACGGCAGGGCTTGCCGGACTGGCTATTCTGCTTCGCAAGCTCGATCGGCCTGGCGAATCGATTACCAGTGTCGGCCGGATTGGAGTCCGCAATGCTGTGCGCCGTCGCGGCCGTTCGCTCGCCGTCGCTGGGGTCATTGCCTCCGCAGTTTTTCTGGTAGCCGCGGTCAATGCCTTCCGTCTCGACGCCCGCGACGGTGCCGAGTCCCGCTCGTCTGGCACTGGTGGCTTCGCCTTCTTCGGCGAGTCGTCATTACCAGTTTACGACGACTTGAACGCGACCGCGGGCGAGGAAGCCTTCGGGTTCGATCCCGGAGAACTCGCCGCCATGGATGTGGTTCCGATGCGAACCCGGCTGGGCGAAGATGCCTCCTGTCTGAATCTCACTCGTGCTCAGCGCCCGACGCTCCTCGGAGTGAATCCTGCCAAGCTCTCGGTTCGTGGTGCATTCACCTTCGCTGGTGGGACGAGGATCTGGGAGTCCTTGGACCAGCCGGAACCCGACGGCGCGGTACCCGCCATCGTTGATAAAAACACCGCCGCCTACGCCATGATGAAGAAGATCGGCGAGACGCTGACCTATACCGATGGTAATGGCGATGACTTCGAAGTCCGCATCGTCGGCACGCTGGCCAACTCCATTCTTCAAGGGCGGGTGGTGATATCCGAGGCCAATTTCGTCGAGAGGTTCCCAGCAGTCGGAGGCTACCAGACGTTCCTCATCGATGTCGCAGAGGACGGGGATAAGGCCGAGTTGTCTGGCCTACTCACTCGTCAGCTCTCGTCCCGTGGGCTTTCTCTGGATTCAGCGACCGATCGGCTCGCTGCTTTCCACAACGTCCAGAACAGCTACTTGAGTATCTTCACGGCGCTCGGCGGCCTGGGCGTTCTCATTGGCACTCTCGGCTTGGGTGCTGTGGTAGCGCGGCACCTGTTGGAGCGGCAGGGCGAGCTCGGTCTCCTGCGAGCGCTCGGGTTTAGGCGGCGCTCGGTCTTTTGGTTGGTGGTTTCCGAGAACCTCGCCCTGCTCGGGTTCGGCGTTCTACTTGGGCTTGGCGCCGCCTTGCTGGCAGTTTGGCCGCAACTACAAGCTTCAGGATCAGGAGTGAGCATCAACGGAATCGCCTTGTTTGCCGGGGCGGCCTTCCTCGTCGGGCTGGTCGCTGTCCTAGTGTCTGCCTCCCGGCTTCCGGATTTCGAGCCTGCCCAAGTGGGTGAGTAGCTAATCGCTCGGCTTTCGGCCTTGGATTCAGGCCACTGGTGTGACTACGGAAAAGTCGTTTCTTCCCGAAATTCGGATTGATACAGCTGGATGAAACTATTTCAACTATATTAAATAAAAATAGTATTGCATTTAAGGCATTAAAATTATATATTTTGTGAAATTTATAAATTGTTATGCACCGACCAGAAGCTTCAACACGAGAGTCCGCAAACGGATCTACTGCCTCCAACTCTAGGAAACCTCGCCGCGATCTCGCGAAGAATGCCGAAGCGATCACTGCGGTCCGCGAGCTTCTTTTCGGAGAGGACATGGGAGCTGTGGAAGGCCGAATGGACGACATCCACAATGAGCTTCTCCGTGAACTCGGAAGTATTCGTGCCGAGCTCGCTGCATTTAAAACCGCGCAGGCCGAGAGTCTCAAGAAGGCAGTCACCACCGAGCGCGAAGCTCGTAAGGAGCAGCTAGTTGTCTTGAAGAAGGAGCTTTCCGGAGATGTCCGCTCACTGAAGAAGTCGACCGATTCCTCGCTACGTAACCTCACGGAAAGCCGGGTTACCCATAATGCGATGGCTGAGGTTCTAGAAGCTGCTGCTGCTAATCTTCGCCCTTCGAGCAAGTAGATCTCTCTTTTCTTTGTTCCGCTATGCGCAGGGCGTAGCCCTTCCATTCCTGCCACACTAGACGCGTCCGAACTGGCTCGGACCGTTTAGCCCCCGAACGTCAGAGATAGAACGATGGTAACTCGACCTAAGAAACCAGAGGGCCCGCCTTCCTCTTCATCAATCGAGGCATTGGCCGCCCAGACTGATCGTATGCGAGAGCTTATGCTCGGAGACGACACTCTGGCTCTCCTTCATGAACTTCGTAACCGACTCGGTAAGGACGACGTCCGTATCGAGACCTTAGCCGGCGATCTTCCCGACGCGCTCATGGGCCGGCAGGACGGGGACGAGAACTACTACCGCGAACTCATCACCTCGATGCGTTCTCCAGTGGAGGATTCCATCGATTCGAGCGTGAACATCGACAAAAAACGGTTGGCGGCTGTCCTCTCTCCAGTACTCGGGGGCATGATCACTCGTTACCTTTCCGCCTTTTCTCGCCAGATGATGGAGGCGATCAATCATCGTCTTATTTCCGTGACGTCGCCACGTTGGTGGAAGTCAATGATCGTGGCAAAACTCCGCGGAATTCCCCTTGAAGAAATCTCTGAAACCTACGTCCACTCAGGTAGGCTCGAGGAAATCGTCGTACTCGATCGAAGTCGCGAAGACATCGTTGCCCATGTGGGCGGACTCGGAACCGACGATGGGCCAGGGGCCAGTCTTGGCAGTGCGTTCGAGGAACTGCTCGATTGTATCGGTGAGGACAGTGAAGCCGCTCCTGGAGGCGATGCCTTTGCTTGGAGACTCGCCGATGGTCGATTGGGGCTAGTGGCTCGTGGGAGTCACTGTAGCGTTCTTGGTATTGCTGAACCCGGGGCCGATCCATGCTTGGGAACTCCGGTGCAAGCTTGTTGTGATAGCGTCGATACGATCTTGGATTCAGACGAAGAAGACGGATCCGTTCTAGTCCCGAATGACGGCCAGCGAGTTCGAGTAGGCGAGGCTGCGTTCCTCGCGCTCGAGGCAGGCAGTGAGCAAACGAATCCTCCGTCGCAGGCGCCGGCAGTTGTGCTACTCTTCCTCTTAGCCATTGCCGCTCTGGCAGGTCTTGGTCTCTTCGCATGGGGAAAGGTTCGTTGGGCTAGATCCGTCGCCGCTCTTGAGAGTGAACCGGGCATTCGAGTGATCGAGCACTCCCAAGGCTTTGGTTCCCATCGCATTCATATTCTGGCCGACCCATTGTCGAAAAATCCCGAAGATGTTCTCGTTGCCGAAGGGTTTAAAGAAGGATCTATCGACATCATCTCCAGTCCCTTCCATAGCTTGGAGCCTCAGTTCGTCGAGGCACGGCAGGCTGCCGAAGAAGAGAAGCGCACCGGCCTTCATCTAGCCGAGCAGTCCGCCCTCGATGCCGAACTCGCCGCCAGCCATGCACGTCTCACGGAAAGCGAAGAACGGGCCGCCGCCGAGCGTGCCGGACTCCAAAAGCAGTTCAGTCAGATATTAGGGCAGCGCCTTGACTCCTTCGAGGACGCTTCCAAGGACCGCGATTTGGCTATGGTCGGGCTCGCTCTCGATATTCCACAAGAAGTAAGCATCTCGAGGACGGGTAACGAATTGAAGGCTGTCGGTGTCCTTCCCGTCGATGGCCGTAACCGTCTGCTTGGTGCCCTGTCCAAGCTTCCTTGGGTAGGCAATATCGATGCTGAGGAACTACAGGTGAAAGCCCCGCCTAATGAAGAGATCGCGGAAAAGATTCGTGAGATCCGGATTCGCTTTGCCGATGCCGCTCTCGACCTCTATGTCCCGAACGATCCCGGTTTGGAGACCATTGCAGGCTTGGTTATCGAAGCCACCGGTGAAGCGTCGAATCCGCCGCGGATTCGACTGATGGGGGTTCCGCTACGAGGCAAGGCGGACAAGGAGAACGCTCTCGTTGCACTCCGGCGTTGTGGAGTTGTGCAAGAGCGATTGGAAGCCCTTGGCATTCCTTCTGAGTGTTTCGCTACTCCTGCGATCGCAGGAGATGAGGCCCTTCCCGGATACGCTGGGGTCTACGTAGAAATCGATCAATCTGAGTAGGCCCTAGCTCGCACCAACACCATGTCCGGTATCATCTTCAGGCTTACTCTCGTGATGTTGGCGTGCGCTTCGGCACCGGTCGCAGTCATCTGGTTGCTCAACGTGAGTGTTCCCTTGTCTTCGGCGGTCAATGCCTGTCTTGCTGTTAGTTCGATTTTATTCTTCACATTTCTTGGTGCCATCGCAGTTCGGTCGGTGCTTCGGCCGATTATTCGCGCTCTCGGCGAGTGGGAACAGGTGCTCGAGGAAAATGGCTCTTGGCCGTCGAGCTGGTCTTCTCAAGTGCTACGGCGTGTGCCCGAACTACGTCGTCTGTTCCAGACTCTCAGTCGATTGGCGGAGTCCCAAGTGCTGACGGCGAAGCGTCTTAGCGACATCGTCGCTCGCCGGACAGAACGACTCGAGCACTCCGAGAAGCGCACGCAGGTATCCATGGACCATTTACGGGCAGTCCTAGATGGGTCGCCCGAACCAATCGCAGTGATCAATCCTGATGGCCGTTTGGTTCTTTTTAATCCGGCGCTTCGCGAACTTGTCGGCGGTTCCGAAGACATTTCTCTTCAGCTTCATCATGTGCGTGCATTTCTCTCAGAGATGTTCGGTCATCACTCGGACGCTGTGAGGGCGTGGGATGGCGAATGCTACGATGAGTCGGGAGGGCTAGCCGCACAGTGGGAAGTGCCGGAACTCGGTGGGTTCTCACTACATGCATTCAGTGCGCCGATTTCTTCGACCGAAGATGGCCAAAGAGAAGGTCGGCTGTGGATTTTCCGCGACGACACCGATAGCCGTCGCCTCGCCGAAGAACTTCAGCATGCGAACCGACTAGATGCAGTTGGTCGTCTGGCGGGCGGAATTGCTCACGACTTTAACAACCTGCTCACGGCTCTCGGCGGGCATCTTCAGTTACTTCGTCACAGCCTTGGCGATTCGCTCGGCCCCGTCGATCGGCATACCTTGAACACCGCAGAAGGTGCTGCCACGAGGGGAGCCGAACTAGTCAGCCAACTACTCCGATTCTCCCGAAACGAAAAAATCGAGAGCACTCCGATCATGGTCAGCCCGGTTCTCAAGGAGGTGAAAGATCTTCTTTCTCACACAATCGATCGCAGAATCGAACTTCGAACTGAAATCTCTGATCAAGATATTTCCGTGCTAGGCGACGCTGGACAACTTGAGCAAGTCCTCCTGAACCTGGCGGTCAACGCTCGCGATGCGATTGATGGCGCTGGGGAAATTGTTCTGTCCTGTCAGTTAGCCGACGACAAGCGCTGCACGGGTGGGGATTTGGGCTGGGTGCGGATTCGGGTAAGCGACAACGGCTCCGGAATGACGGCTGAGGTTCGCGATCGGGTATTCGAGCCGTTCTTTACCACCAAGGGCCAAGGCGAAGGGACAGGGCTCGGCTTGGCGACAACCTACGGAATCGTCCACCGGCACGGGGGATGGCTAGAATGTGAATCTAGTCCCGGTGAAGGAACGACGTTCACGATCTATCTTCTCAGAGCCGAAATGAGTTCCTCGCCAGACGGCGGAGTGGATTCAAAGATCGAGGAGGCTTCACTTCTCCTCAAGGCTGGCGCCCAGAGCGTGGAGGGAAGACAGCAGACCGTGCTAGTCGTCGATGACGAAGCTGCCGTGCGCGCAGTTGCTGAAGGAAGTCTCCGTCTGGCAGGATTCGATGTCGTGACGGCAGTCGATGGGGGAGCAGCGCTTCGCTATCTCGATACTGGTCCAGGCAAGGATATTGATCTAGTTTTGCTCGATATGACGATGCCGGAACTTTCCGGAACCGAGACCTTCGAGCGCCTCCGTAGCGCTGGAAAGGATGTTCCCGTGGTGTTCTGCTCTGGCCAGCCAATTGATCCGATTGCGGTAGAGAAGGCGGTCGGTTGGGCTCCAGAAGGAGTCATTCAGAAGCCCTACGCTATTGCCCTTCTCGCTGAGACGGTCCAGCAGGTGCTTTGCACAGCAAGCGCCTAGTTCGGAGCTCGCAAAAAGTCACAAATTGATCGCTACAATTTTGCGTATCTTTGTAGCTATCGTCGGCCCTTGAATCTGCTAGGCTTCCAATATTGTCGAATTCGACACGGGCGATTAGTGCCTTAATTCAATCAAAGAACACACATGAACGCAGTTAAACTTCTCGGATCCCTTCTCAGTAACAATGCAATGGGAGGCTCCATCGGCCAGAAAGTCCTCGGCTCTGTCCTATCGGGTGGTGGCGGTGGCGGCGGTGCAGCAGGTCCTCTAGGTGCCCTCCTCGGTGGATCCGGCGGCGGCGGCGGCGGAGCTCTGGGAGCGATCCTCGGTGCAGCCATGGGTGGCGGCAGAAATCGTGGTGGCGGCGGCGGAATGGCCGGCCAGCTCCTCGGATCAATCCTCGGTGGTGGCCAACAACAAGCTCAGCACAGTGGTGCGGCCGGCCTCCTCGGTGGTCTCCTCGGTGGTGGACAACAACAACGGCAGCCGCAAGGTGGCGGTGGAATCGGCGGCCTCCTCGGTGGCCTTCTCGGTGGCAAGCAACAGCAACAGCGCCAAGCTCCTCAGGGTGGCGGCGGACTCGGCGATCTTCTCGGCGGCCTGCTCGGCGGCCAGAAGCCGACTCAAGAACACCATCAGCGGCTCGAGCAGCAAGCTGGCAACATTCTCGACAACCCGCCCAGCGCAGCTCAAGACGAGGCTACTGTTCTCATCCGCGCCATGCTCAATGCAGCCAAGTCGGACGGCAACTTCGACCAGCAAGAGCAACAGAACGTCCTCGGAAAACTCGGCGAAGTCGAGCAGTCCGAAGTCGATTTCATCAAGAACGAACTGGCTCAGCCACTCGACCTAAATGAGTTTGTCTCCCAGGTCCCACGTGGTCTTGAAGAGCAGGTCTACGCCTTCTCTGTCATGGGCATCAAGCTCGACACTCAGGACGAAGCCCAGTACCTCGGCCAGCTAGCCAAGGGGCTCCGACTCGACGGAGACAAGTGCAACGCGATCCACGAGCAACTCGGTGCTCCGAAGATCTTCAGTTAGGCGCTGATCGGATCTACTTCGAGAAGGGGAGCCCGAAAGGGTTCCCTTTTTTTGTCGTCGGCTTGCCCCCCGTCGGAAGCGGGGCGAAGTTCCATATCTATGAGCAAGTCTCCCTTTGGACATGGAACCCTGCGCCTTCCCAACGCCCTGCCGAATCCGGACGTCAACCGGATCCTTGAATCCATCCCGACCGCGCGGAAGCACAACTTCGAATCTGCCGGCGAGTTTCTCCGCAAACTAGCTGCCCGGATCATGAGCTGGAATGAGCAGATTCCGGACAATGCTCGCCCGGTTATTCTCGCCATGCTTCCCGATGGCTCCCAAGTCGAAGTGGTCAGCCTGACCGAAGACGGCCATAGCGGAGTCGTCATCGAAAACCTAGTCAACCAGACGCCATGCCTCTACATGACCCATCAAGCTGGTCTCCAGATTCTCTGCTACACCAAGGAGATGGAGGAAGATGACGCCAAGGAGGAAGAACGCCGCTCAATCGGTTTCCACGTAGACGGCGAGACACTCGAAATCTAAGATAGAAAGCTGGGCGAACTATAGACGGGCTAACTAACGAGCCTCCGGAAAGACGATAACCTTGTAGGTGCCAGGAGCACTTTCATCCCGGACGACGACGACGTCCTCCAGCGGTTGGCCTGCGGTGGCAAACCCGAGGATCAAGGCCTCGGCCACCGAGCGTTCCGAGCCTTCTCCGATGACTTGGCCAAGCAGATTGTGCAAGGTGCGAATCGTATCTTCAGGAGGGCGGGTGCCGTGGTCGCGGACACCGATAAAGTCCGGAGCGACCTTGACCTCAGAGGCGTAAGTCCGCAGGTGTTGGCGAACGGCGTTGGCCTTGCCAGAAGCATCACCGCGCAAGGTCATGGCTGCCGGAGATGCATCGACACCGACCAGTTCGAGTGCGGTTTCGCCGGGGAGAAGAACAATGCTGTGAAGCAACGCGACTGGGGTCGTCTTGAGAATCGGAAGAGCACGGGGAACCGGCGCAGCGGCGACCTCTTCGACTCCCTTCGGAGTAGGCCTGTAAGTGCGCCAGCGAAGGGGCTCGCTATCACCGAAAATACCGGACGACTGCGCGCTTTGAGCTCCTGGACCAGACGGCGGCCGGACCACCAGACTCGGCTGATGCTCCTGCTGGCGCAAAGACAATCCCGGCCGTGCTGAAGCGCGCGTCGGCAGTTCCAGATCCGATTGGGCATGACTAGTCACCACTCCTCCGGAAAGGACTGCGGCGGCTACAAGGCCAAGAGTGATGGGCTGGAAGATAGACATCGGTAGGCAGACTGGCATTTCAGGACGAATCCTACCAGCACGAAATCGTCTGTTTTCGGTGCAAATTCGCAGTTCTGAATTCATCGATTCTTCACCCAAGCTCCACGGTCAGTGCTCCAAATGTCATCAGCAGGTTGATGAGGCGGGTAGGGACTGCGCACTCTTGCTAGTGCAAGGTCTGAAGTAGCCTACCAATCTGAATGAAGCTTAGCGCAAGGGAGGGCTGCCGTAGTGGTGACCTCCAAGTCGCCTAGAATGGGACAAGCACAGGACTACTAGCACCCTTGCATCCAGTCCCCGCCCCGCGCACGTTCCCGCTACGTGGATTCTCCTTTCGAAGCCCTCAGCGTCCATCTCGCAATCCCCGATCTCTGGCAACAGCAGGCGCTCGTCGGCTTGCGGGAGGGCAAGGACGTGGTTGTCGATGCCCCGACTGGAGCGGGCAAGACGTGGATTTTTGAGCTGTTTATCGAGCAAGAGAAATCGACTGGTCAAGCGGTCTACACGGTGCCGACCCGAGCGCTGGCCAATGACAAGCGGCGCGAGTGGCAAGAGCGTGGTTGGCGGGTCGGTATTGCTACCGGTGACTTGGCCGAGGACACCGATGCACCGGTTCTTGTCGCGACGCTGGAGACGCAGCTCGAGCCGATCTTAGCGGGGAAAAGTCCAGCTCTTTTGGTCATCGATGAATACCAGATGCTGGCCGACCCGAACCGGGGGCTTCACTACGAGACCGCCATCGCCATGGCTCAGCCGGAGACGCAATTTTTGTTGCTTAGCGGCAGTGTCTCGAACCCCCAGGATGTCGCCGCCTGGTTGGAACGGCTCGGCCGGCGGACGGAGGTCGTGCGCACGTCCGAGCGACCGGTGCCACTCGACGAGATGTCGCAACGCTCGCTCGAGTGGCCGGCGCCGAAGTCGGTAACCGGGTTCTTCCCAAGACTGGCCGCTGAGGTTCTGATGGCCGACCTTGGGCCGCTCCTCATCTTCACCCCACAGCGGAACAAGGCGGAGAGTATCGCGCGCAAGATTGCGGCCGCCTTGCCACCTCCGCAGAAGCCGATCCAGCTCACTGACGCGCAACGCCATGCCTGCGGCAAGGAGCTGTCGGGACTGGTCGAATCTCGCATCGCTTACCACCACAGCGGCCTGGCCTATCCGGCACGCGGCGGCGTCATCGAGCCATTGGCCAAGGCTGGGCAACTTCGGATCATCGTCGCTACCACTGGGCTCGCGGCTGGCATCAACTTCTCGGTGCGCAGCGTCGCCATCGCCTCGACCACGTATCAAGACGGCCCCCATCAGCGAGCTCTGCGGCCCGACGAACTGTTGCAGATGTTCGGTCGTGCCGGACGTCGCGGTCTCGACGACGCGGGTTACGTCATCACCTCCGACCGCTCGCCGCAGCTGATGGACTCCGCGCCGCGAAAACTCCGCCGGGGCAATGCCGTCGATTGGACCACCCTGATCCGCGCCATGTCGGCTGCCTCCGAGCGTGGTGAGTCCGCGCCCGAAGCCGCTCGGACCCTGTGCCAGAACCTGTTCAGTCAGCAGCGCATTCACCTCGGCTTCACTGGTGGCAAGTCGGCCTCGAAAATCGATCCCGAAGACACCGATGCCATGGCCTTCATTCCTGGGCTGAGTCCGGTGGAACGCCAGTTCCGAAACTCGGTAGGCGAGTGGGAGAAGGCCGACCCGGCTCGCCTTGAAGAAGTCTCGCTGTCCGACTCCCACCATTGGCATCGCGACGAACTCCGCCCCGCTCTGCAAGCCCCTCCCGCCGTGGATCCGCTGTTGCCAGAGCTGGGCAGGCTGTGTCGGCTCGACCACTCCGAGGCCGGCTGGGTCTACGGTCGCGAGCGCGCCCTGGCTGTCGCGATCGAGGACAAGGCGGACACGTTTCGACCGAACAAAGCCACGGCTAAAAAAATGCGGACTCCGAAGGACAAAACCTTCTCGCAGGCCGATTTCGAGTCGTGGGCCACCGGTGCTTACAAGCAGGCTCGGCTCGCGGGATTGGTGCAACGAGGCGACACCCTCTACGCGCAATTTGAGCTGGCCAATTTGACGGTTCCCGTGCGCCGCGATCGCCACGGCATTGCCTTGGTCCGAGCCGAGGAACGCATGCAGTCGCTCGACATCAAGCCGACCCTCGACGGCGCATTCGATGCGGCTCCCGGCACCGCCGCCTACGCCTGGCGCAAGCTCGGTCTGATCGAGCCCGACGGCACTCCCACGCGTCGAGGTCGGGTCTTCTCCCTGTTCAATGGTGGTGAGGGGCTCGCTGTTGCTGCCGCTTTGGAAGACACAAACTACTCGATCGGGGAAATCATCGACCACCTTGCCAACCTCCGAGGTGGAAGCCGGTTCGACACCGAGACCGGTGGCAGTGAGCAACTGGCTGGTGCCTGCCGGGCCGCATACGGACCCGCCAGCTACGACGGCTACCTCGAACTCGGCCTTCCGCTAGGCTACGGCCACGGTGCCTCTGAGGTGCTCCAAGACAAACTCACCGGTCGCCGACGGGATCCGAAAACCATCGCCTGGGGGCCGGGTGATCTCGAGCGGGTGACCTCCGAGTGGCTCAGTCTCCTCCGCCACATTTCGCACTGTCCGGAGCTCGACTGGGATCGCTGGCAGGACTTGCAGAAGGCCGCCTCGCTCGCCGTCCGCAAGCACACCGACAGTCGCCGCGCCGGTGAGCTTCCACCGATCCCAGCGTCCCAACTTCAGGCCGAGATTCGGCATCGGTTGTTTTTTCGGAGGTAGGGGAGCGGGGTGCCTTGAGAAAGGCTGTCTAGTCTAAGGGCGTTCTCAGCAACTTCTGCTGCTCGTCATCGTTTGTTGAGTAAACAACATTGAGAACTCGACCATCGTGGATTCGAGTTGGGTATTCTGCAAATGCTGGCAAGCTAGATTACCCATTTCGCACCCTAAGCCCCATCAACGATGCGGAAATCCGAGGGTGAGACGAGTTGTCGGGGCTGTCTTCCAGGTTTGAGGCTGCCTTTTACTGAGATGTAGCTACCATCCTTTTTGTAGGCACGGATCGCCGTCGCGTGCGAGTTGGCATCTAGGTAGCTACGTGCCTTTACCGTTTCTCCGGACTCTTGGATCAGGAGATTTAAAACCCCATATCCTTCGCGATTTCCCTCGTCGTTGGTTTCTCCTTCTAATTTCTCTACCGTGCCGAGGAATTCATTTGTTTCTTCAGTGTCTTGTGGCGTGAGTGCCTTTTGTAAGCCTTCGATTCGTGAAGCATAGTCATAGTCGAACCTGAGTTTCTGAGGCTTACCCTCATATTTCACACGGGGAGACCAATCAGGTATGATCTCGAGAGAGTTTTTGGTGTCCTCATCCAGAAGAGACAATATTCCTTCGCAAAGATTTGATGTCACGCCTTGCTCAGGAGCTTTCTTTACAAATGCGTCCAGCGTGTCGTTAAGAAGAGCTGTTTGCAGACCGCTTAGCCCTGAGTGAATAAGAGACAATACCTTACGAGTATATGAATCTACACATGGTGGGAAAAGTGGCACATATGGGCTATCACTGTCATCAGATATGGCATCTAGCTGGCATGATACCTTCCATATAAAACTTCCCTTCTCAGTGTGTCCGAGTTGGCAAGCATTCAAGAATTCCAGAGCCAGGGTTCCTCGCAGTCGGGGGTGATGGCCACGACGATTGTGTAGCGAACAGGCACCTGAAAGAAGGATTTTTCTGATCCCATCGAGCATTTGAGAGCCATCTGAAATAGAGACAGTCTCAAGAGTCCCAGAAGATTTAAAGAGCCGGAAGCGGATCTTGTCGGCGTTAATTTGCTCAATCGCTTCTGGAATAGCCCGAATAGGTCGGCCCGAAAATTCAGCTAATTTTTTGAAAGCAATTTCGACAGACTCTCGGTAGTCTGGTGCATGGTAATGTCCCCTGAGTCGTTAAAGTATGGTGGTGATCGGTCGTCCCACGCGTGAGCGTGGGTTGTGAAAACAACAACGACCACCACCATGGACCATGAAACATTGAAAGCGGCCTTGA
>ENA-ORXR01000440-ORXR01000440.1-marine-metagenome-genome-assembly--contig:-NODE-440-length-56917-cov-5.543455_pt1 | contig 56917 bp, 56 predicted proteins | sample MGYA00237866_ERZ511479 | MGnify/ENA metagenome assembly ERZ511479 | reverse complement strand
AGCCAATCTTTTTATACTAAAACCATTCATCAATCTAAACCGCGATATACTTTTCTTTTTGGGCTTTAATCCTCAAATGGAATATACCCAAGAAATGAACGAACTACCCCATAGACTGCAGGAAGTTCATTATTAATGATATGTTGTTCGTTCCAAATGAATATATTGTTTTAATGGTCATTTAAAATTACAAACATATTTAATCTGTGACAAGAGATAATCCATATTTAACAAATTAAATTATTTCTTGATGTTTTACTCTGATATCCAGTCAAGTATTTTCTGCAATACTAATTTACCTTCGAATCAAACTTACGTTTAAATCTCCAAAATAGTTCTAATTTTAATAATTGTTGAATTATAAAACCATCCTCTATTTTGTTCTAACCTTGATAGAGTATTCTCATCACAAGGAATCAATTTCGCCAGTTTCTTATTACTCAACCCATGTTGCATTCTATATTGTTTTACTCTACTACCTAATGAGTCATCAGTTGTTTCATTTACAGGATTATAATCCAAGAATTCAATAATTTTTGGACGTAACATAACAGGTGCCGAAGTATGGTTTTTCTCCCAATTCACAACAGTTGCAACATTAACACCAACCAGATCAGAAGGAGCAAATAAAATAATTAAGCAAAATAACATTGCACATACCAAACTGGATAGAATGTTAGATTATTTGGAGACAAATGAATCGAACGTTAGAAATATTCATCAAATGGTACACGATCTTAAGGAGGAGATGAATTTTTTACAAATGAAAACTAGTAGAATCGAAACAAGACTTGAAAAAATAATGAAGCTTTTAAAAGAGTAATCTCGATTTTTTTTTGTAATTGAGAGTTACAAAAATAATTTGCCTTCTGTTCGAATCTTTTATTTAAGATTACCTGATCCCACAAAAGGGCAAACATTTTTTAATGCCTCGTACGTATCACATGCCAGTTTGCACCTTCTACAGCACCATTGGTAACAATAAGATTAAAGCTAGCCATATTTCGAACTTTACATTCTAAAATATATCGTTTGGACCTACTTTCTGGCTTGGAGAATTCGATAACACATGCTTCGTAATCTTCCCCAGTACACAGTATTTTCATGACGTCTAACACCTCCATGCCAACAAAGCAATTGATATCAATAAAGAGATGTTCAAGTGATGCAAGGTCGTGAGGATTTGACTCACCTGCTATATGAAATTTAATAGAACCGATCGTTTTGTCATTAGCAAAACCAAATTGAGTTCGCTCTAGGTTAGGAATAATAACTGCATCCATAAACTCAAGAGACGATTCGCAATTCTCTGACCGTTCAGAGAGGTAATACTTAGAGAGGTGATTTGTTGAATTTGAAGAAGTGGGAGTTACCTCTACTGATTTCGTTTGAGTACATGAGCATAGCGTTAGTAACCATGCACCAAGGGTTATTATGAGTATTTTTTTCATAGTACCAATAATTTGTAGGCTCGTTTGAAGCCATTGAATGAAAGTATGACAATATAGGTGCCAGAATGTTGTAGCCCAGGAAGTACAACAGTGCTATCATGATGAAAGCTGTGTGTGATAAGCCTCCCACTGATATCATGAATTGAGATTTGGTTGAATACTTCACTTGAGGTGATGTACAATTCTTGATCTTGTATCAAAGGATTAGTAAAGGAGACTTCAATCATTAGCTCAAGATTATCAACCGGAGTAACACATCCTGTGGTCATTGTATTGAGAACGTATCCATCAAGACATCCTAAAATTGCATGTTGACTTCGAATCTTTTGCAGATTAATACCATTGATTGTTTTTGCATCGATGTTTCGCTTGATTTGCATCTCTTTGATTCGTGCGAACATCAATCTATCGTCATTTGTACCATTGAAAGAATCTATATCCATAGCATGTTCAAGTTGTAGGAGGTGCCCTATCTCATGAAGTAGTACGCTATACAAGTCATACTCACCAGAGGAAATCCCCGCAGGACCGGTTGAAACAAACCATTTTCGTTTGTTATCGATAATAATATCAGCATCTGAAAGTCTTCCATCCACATATTGTTCACTAAGGGTATCGCATAAGTCAAGAGATATTGCAGATTTTGTAGATGCTAAAATAGAAGAATCAAGTCTTCCAATAGTTATCGTATACTTCTCATCCATTGCGTTTTGACCGCTATTGTTAATTCCTGCAAAAGTAAATTCAAGACCACTCGCCATCTCCCAATCACAAAAGGCTTCTTTGCATACGGAAAGCACATCACTGTATGAAATACCTTGTGCTTGCAGGGATGAATCAGTAGTAATACCAATGCTATCAAGAAACCAGTTAAACTCATAATTGCTAGCATAGGTATTCGTAGCAATAGAATTGAGCATTTCATACGGTGCTTCATAATTAACACTCATTGAAAACTCTATCTCAACAGTATCAACACAACTCAATGAAGCATCTGGATCAATTATCCATGTACCAGACCCCATAGGAACTGCCCCAGGAGCAAGAGAGGAAATTACTACCTGAATCAACGTGTCATTCCATGATCGAATCCATCGGGTGCTATCGCTTTGAATAGTGATCATAGTCGCTCCTCCATCATCAACATTAGGCATTTGAATTATGCCGCCTGAACCAAAGCCATTTCCTTTAATATCCATTACCTGTTGTGAACCAGCACCAAAAGGAGCTGTTGCCGTCGCGCTAACAATGCACGGAGCAGCTTTATTGTGATTATGACTAATAGCTTTTCTTCGTGTAAGTGGTATTACCTGTTTTACCCCATTGGAGAATTTAGTGATAATGCGATCTTCAGTTTCTTCATGAATTGTCAGAAAGAATGTTCCTTCTTCATACTTCATTATCACTGGATGATGTGAGAAGGTTTGTAAGTAGTCATCCTTTCTTCCTCCATTAGTGAGAATTACTACTTCTTTACTGCCGACACTACCCTTAAGTACATTAGCAATTTTCAAGGAGCTTAATGTTTGAATGTGGCTTGGACTTTCTGGATTCCATCTGTACTCCTGATTGAATATTTTGCCTTCAAGGATCAATGTAGATTGATTTAAAGGTAAAGTACTTGGGGATTGTGCAAAACCCAATGAATGGATCATAAAGAAGGTCAATAATTGTAGTATTCCCTTGGATGATCGCTTTATCCAGTAGTGTTGGACGCTGAACGTTCGTAATGATTTTACTGGGTTGGTTGTCAAGAGTCCCCTTTGCTTCATAGCTGGCATATTTAGCCAAGCCATGAAAACAGACATAAATGTTTTCATATGCTATTGCATTTTAAGTGAAAAATATTGGTGGGACTCTTTTATGAGTTGAAATGACCGATGATCATTTGAATGGTAAAGATATTTAGAATACGGACTTCGAGGATAATACTAGGATTCTAATCTAGTTCATAGGTGCACTAATCTAGTTGATTTTGAAACTCTATTGACAAATATTGTTTGCTTTGTATGATGGATGGTGGTTCAGGGACTCACTTTGAGTTGAACCCCACCCGACTGTCAGATGTGATGGAAGGGTGGTTTTCTTGATTGGGATGTTTATTCTCTAGTTCGAACTAATTATCAAAGTAACTATTAATAATAATATTAGAATAATAAACCATAAACCCGTAATTCTTTTTTCTTTATGTGCAACAAAATCCACTTCATTATTAAATAGTTCATCCTCGTTTAGAATTTTTTTGATATCATTTGGAGTTAATAAATCGGTATATCGATTCTTTAATTCTTCATATTTCGAGTTGATTCTTAGTCTTTCTTGATGAATTTCATATTTTGCATAACAGAAGTATGCGAATGCAAATACTAAAAAAGTAAAAACAAGAATCGCTGCTTCAGAGGTGAAAAGATTCTCAAAACCATCTGTTTTGAGTACTCGTATAACAATAATAGAACCAAACAAAGAGATCAATCCTAAAATACTCTTTTCAAATTTACTCACAAACTTTTCACTAATTAGTGAGAATTTTGTCGATAAATTTTCCAATTCATTGGAAACATTCTTTCTAATTCCAATGTATTGTTTTACATTTTCCTTTAAATAAATTTTATATCCTGAATGAATCGAAGTTATAATATTCCCATCAATAGTTAGGTCTTTAGAATTGGTGATATGCAAGGTTATCAAATTTCTTGCTAGTTCGATCTTATCAGAAATCACACTTGTTTCGCTATATACCCAATTATAGATTGGATAATAAATTTCTAACAATATAGTATTCAACTTTTCGAATTCTATCTTTGTCACAAATGATCTATAGCCGTTAATTCTAAAAGCGATTTTTTTAGTGCCATCTTCAAATTGAGTTACATTAAAAAGAAAGGCTAAAGAATAAAACAAAGCTAGTCTATTTACAAAGAGTAACTCCTCATTAAAGTTTAACCTAGATACTACTTTGAAATCATTTGGAACGAATCCATATTTAGAATTCTTGGTGAAATGAGTTACTTCAGTAGATTTCGACAATATTTTACTCCTGTTGTATCCTTTAGATTTGTTGTTAAGTAAGTTGATATCATAATGAAAAACAATGTTTCCAGTTTCAAAAGTTTTTCTATTTGACAAATTATAAAAATAAACATACTCCCTGTCTGCAACTCCAAGTTTTTGAAACACATACAAAAGACCGTTTAGATCATATGAATTCATTTTGTTTATAAATAAATCACAATCATAGACATTTATTATATTGTTAGATAGGTTTTTTGTTATTAAGAACTCGAATTTTATTTCTTCTTTTTGTTCTAAATATTCTTTGGCACTTTGAAGCTCAGTATTAAATTGCAGCATGTCTATTTCATCCATGCTTGTGCGCGCCGAGAGGGGCTGCAGGTGCTCGGATGGCACTCATATTCAAAGTCTCTCTCCTTCAGGAACGTTGGGTAGTACCGGAATGTTCACCAGTATTCACGCCAGGACAATATACTGATTTCTTCTGTTTTTTTCACTGAAAACAGGTAAACGCCAAGCCGCTCAATGTGGCTGTGTATCCATTGTGTATCTGGCTATACCCCTTGCGCCGTGTTCTGGCCGACAATACCCGCAAAGCTCGATTTCCACTACCTCAAGGAGGCTGCCATGCTCATCGGTGTACCTAAAGAAATCAAGAATCACGAGTACCGTGTCGGACTAACCCCTACCAGTGTGCGTGAGTGCGTTGACAACGGCCACAAGGTCATTGTAGAAACGGCTGCAGGTGCCGGCATCGGCCGAACTGACGAAGAGTACGTGACAGCCGGGGCTACTGTCGTAGCCACGGCTGCTGAAGTATTCGAGCGTGCAGATATGGTGGTCAAAGTGAAGGAGCCTCAGGCGGTAGAGCGAGCCATGCTCCGTTCTGGCCAGATCCTTTTCACTTACCTGCATCTGGCCCCGGATCCTGATCAAACGCGTGATCTGGTCAAGAGTGAGGCTATTTGTATTGCTTATGAGACAGTCACCTCTGCACGCGGCGGTTTGCCGCTGCTAGCGCCAATGTCGAAGGTAGCTGGCCGCATGGCTATTCAAGCCGGTGCCTACTGTCTGGAACAACCTCACGGTGGCCTTGGCATGCTGCTCGGCGGCGTCCCCGGCGTAGATCCCGCCAAGGTGGTCATTCTTGGAGGCGGTGTTGTTGGTACGCATGCGGCGCATATCGCTGTCGGTATGGGAGCTGATACCTGGATCCTTGATAGAAATACGGATGTCATCGAGTCTCTCTGGCACACCTTCGGTCGATCGACAAACACGGTGTTTTCTACGCGTGATGCTTTAGAGCAACATGTGCTCGAAGCTGAGCTGGTCATTGGTGGAGTTCTTATTCCAGGTGCGGCTGCGCCCAAACTGGTTACCGCTGAAATGGTGAAAAACATGAAGCCGGGTTCTGTCGTCGTCGATGTAGCAATAGATCAGGGAGGCTGCTTCGAAACTTCACATGCCACAACGCATGCCGAGCCTACGTACGTTGTCGACGACGTTGTCCATTATTGCGTAGCCAATATGCCGGGTGGCGTTCCGCGAACATCTACCTATGCCCTCAACAATGTGACGTTGCCACACGTACTGGCTCTTGCAGGACTAGGTGCTGACAAAGCCATGCAGAAGGATGTACATCTGAAGAACGGATTAAATGTCTACCGTGGAAAGGTAACCTGCAAAGAAGTGGCAGAGGCACTGGGTTACGATTATTTTTCAGCCGATGATGTAATGGCGTGAAACAGGGGTAGCGGGGCGTTCTACTACAACGCCTCGTTACCTTCCTCACCTGTGCGTATACGTATAACGCGATCTACGGAATCGACAAATATTTTTCCGTCACCAATTTTACCTGTATTGGCAGCTCGGATAATGCCTTCGATGCAGGTGTCCAGAATGTCATCGCTGACAACGACTTCCAGCTTCATCTTGGGTATGAAATCGATAACGTATTCGGCGCCACGATAGAGTTCTGTATGTCCTTTCTGCCTGCCGAAACCTTTGACCTCGGTGACGGTTATTCCAGCGACACCCGCTACAGCTAACTCCTCGCGAACGGCATCGAGCTTAAAAGGTTTGATAATGGCGGTAATGCGCTTCACGTTATTGCTCCGGTAGGCATTTTTTATGACACGGCATAATTCGACAAACTATACAAGGTACTAGCGCGAAGAGGTTGAGGAGATTTTGTGAATGCTCAAATCTGCACCATTGAATTCCTCCTCCTCTGACAATCTTATTCCCACCACACTTTTCAGTACACCATAAACCAGAAACCCGCCAGCAGTGGCAAACACGATACCCGCGAGTGTTCCAATGATCTGACTTGTCAGGCTAACACCACCAAGTCCGCCCAGGGCCTGCGCACCAAATATTCCTGCAGCAATACCGCCCCAGGCACCGCATAAGCCATGCAGTGGCCAGACTCCCAGTACGTCATCAATTTTCCAGCGATTCTGTGCCATTGTGAAGGTTGTAACGAACAATACCCCGGCAACAGCACCGACCACCAACGATCCCATCGGGTGCATGATATCCGACCCTGCACACACGGCGACAAGACCTGCCAGCGGACCGTTATGCAGAAAGCCCGGGTCGGCACGCCCGGCGAGGAGCGCTGCAATTGCACCGCCTGCCATTGCCATGAGGGAGTTTATTGCTACAAGTCCACTGACGCCTTCCACGCTTTGTGCAGACATAACATTAAACCCGAACCATCCGACGGTCAGAATCCAGGCCCCGAGGGCGAGGAACGGGATGCTACTGGGTGCAAAATTTGCGCTGCCTCCGCCTGTTGTCGAGTAACGGCCCTGTCGAGCCCCTAATAAGATGACAGCCCCCAGCGCCATCCAGCCGCCCATGGCATGCACGACGATAGAGCCTGCAAAGTCATGAAAGGCTGCGCCTGTCAGCTCTTCGAGCCATTGCTGAAAACCGAAGTTGCCGTTCCAGACAATGCCCTCGAACAGCGGGTAGAGAAAAGCCACGATAATGATGGAGGCGACTATTTGTGGGTAGAATTTTGCACGTTCTGCAATACCGCCTGAGATGATGGCCGGTATGGCAGCTGCAAAAGTCAAAAGAAAGAAAAACTTGACCAGCTCATAACCGTTATTAATGGCAAGCTCTGAGGCGGGAGCGAAGAAATTAAGTTCGTAGGCTATAGGATATCCGATGAAAAAATAGGCGACTGTGCAAACAGCGAAGTCGGAGAATATCTTGACTAGCGCATTAACCTGATTTTTCTCACGGACAGTGCCCACCTCAAGGAAGGCAAAACCTGAGTGCATGAACAGCACAAGTATGGCGCCCATAAGAACGAATAGAACATCGCTACCAGCCTGCAAAGAATCCATCAACTCCCGACCTCAATAATTCGATGCGCCATGATAGCAATGTCGTGCAGAGAACGCACCAGTTTGACGCTGACTGCTATGCTCCAGCATTCCGTCACCTCAATGCCGAATGCAGAGGCTTTCCTGACAATGCCGAAATTCATATTTTCCTACTACCTGGCTGTAAGCAGCACTCAAGCAGCACTCTATGACTAAAGTAACCTTGCTTGATGGCGGTCTTGGCCAGGAACTGCTACGAAGAAGTTCACGCCCCCGGACACCGCTATGGTCAGCCGATGTGATGCTTAATGAACCTGAGCTTGTGCGCGATCTGCATGTGGATTACATCAAGAGCGGGGCAAGCGTCGTCACTTTAAACACTTATTCGGCAACGCCGGAACGTCTGCAACGTGATGGTGCATTTGAACATCTGGAGGCACTTCATCAGTCGGCTATGTCAGCAGCTCGCCAAGCCATAGAATTTGCCAATGTCCCGGGTGTCACCATTGCGGCCTGTCTACCACCGCTGGTGGCCAGCTACCGACCTGATGTGTCATTGCCTTATGAAGAGACGCTGGATACCTATCGCCGTCTAGTGGCTCTTCAAGCGCCAGCGGCTGATTTGTATTTGTGCGAGACCATGGCCTCGATAAGCGATGCTCTCGCCGCGGCAACAGCTGCACTGGAAAGGGGCAAGCCTGTCTGGCTTGCATTGACTGTTAGTGACGAACAACCGGAGCAGCTGCGCAGTGGGGAGGCACTAAGTGATGCCATGGATAAGCTGGCACCTCTCGGCCTTGAAGCTATCCTGTTAAATTGCAGCCATCCGGAGGCCATAAATGCTGCCTGGCCTGTTTTGCGTGGAAAAGGTCAACGCATTGGTGCTTACGCTAATGCGTTTGTATCAGTGAAGGATCTGCAACCTGGCGGCACGGTTGAGGTATTGCAGGCGAGAAAAGATCTTGACCCAGTCGACTACGCCGAACACGCCATGGGCTGGGTAAACAATGGTGCGTCTATTGTCGGTGGGTGTTGCGAGGTAGGCCCCGATCACATCAAGGCATTGCACACACGACTGACGAGGGAAGGGTTTCTCTAGTTCAGCTTATGTGTTGTCAGAGAATTTTTGCTATGGACTCGGCAGCCCGTCGAATATCAAGAAAAATCAAGCCAAGTCTTGTGTCTGGCTTGGCAATGACAGTGACCACGGCATCCCCACCGGCATGGGTCATCAGCACATATCCCTGGTCGCCTTTGATCAGCACTTGATCGAGCTCGCCGCGCATAAGCTCTGAGGAAATACGTTCGCCAAGTGAGAGCATGGCAGCACTCATGGCACCCACGCGATCCTCATCCATGGACGCTGGAAGCATCGAAGCCATGATAAGACCGTCAGTGGACAACACCGCAGAGGCTTCGATATCCGTCGTAGACCCATTGAGGTCACTGAGTATGGAGTTGAGTACTTCTGCGCGCATGCGTTGAATTCCTTTCTGTCAGTGTTTGATCATGGATCGGTGCTGACATGTTGAGAGCTACTTATTGACGGTGCGGTTGGCGAACAAGCCTACAGCTGAAGGTTATAACTATGTCGATTATTCTGCCATTGGATGGCAAACAATGCCGGTAACCGCGCACATTCACAGAGTTTACAACGAATTAGCACCCCTCAAAGATCCGTATGGCATCTCAACAACGATAAATAAACCGTATGAACACGACATGGCTCACAGAACTGAGTTTGTGTATCGACGCTAGCTTCAGCTCCGACACTTCATCAACCTGGACTGAGGAAAGTGGACTGTACTAGGAATGTGTCAAATTTCCTAAAAAAATGCAATATACAGCATAGTCTTATGGGGTAAACGGCGCAATTATTTTTTCTCCCGAGGATGCCAAAAAAAAAACGATTCTGGCGCTGGCGTACCAGCTCCTTGGCAACCAACTGCCTGTGCTACAGTCGCCCGTAAGGCAGGATGAAGTTTAATGACAACCCTATCCCTGAAATGCAAGTGCGGAAAAGTTAAAGGGCGCGCCACCGATATTACGCCGTCGAGTGGCAACCGTGTGGTTTGCTGTTGTTCGGACTGTCAGGCTTTTGCTGCCTATTTAAAGATTGCGGCAGACATTTCTCATGACGTGGATACACGGGGCTAGTGGTGCGTCTACCGTATTTATTCAGAATCCTGATAATTACGTCAGAGGCACCACTAGTTCACTGAATAGTTGCCGTTATTTTTCGAATGCCATTAAATAGGCGTTTTCGTCGAACCCCAGCAGCAACCCACCGTCATACTCAATAACGGGCCGCTTGATCATACTGGTGTGTTCAACCATCAGATCCAGAGCACGGCGCTCATCAATATCAGCCTTGTCACTCTCATCCAATTTACGCCAGGTAGTGCCACGGCGATTGAGCAGGGCATCCCAGCCAAGCGTTTTACTCCATGACTGCAAGGTTTTCATGTCGATACCTTTTTTCTTGTAGTCGTGAAATTCGTAGCTTATGTCATTGGCGTTCAGCCATTTACGAGCTTTTTTTACGGTGTCGCAATTTGGAATTCCGTAAACAGTGATGAATGCCATGACGCTCTCTTAATCAGTCTACAAGTCGAAGCAATTCGTTGATACCGACTTTGCTACGTGTCTTCTCATCTACGCGCTTGACGATAACCGCGCAGTACAAGCTGTACTTGCCGTTGTCTGATGGTAGATTGCCTGATACAACAACAGAGCCCGCAGGAATACGACCGTAGCTGACTTCGTCTCTTTCGCGATCATAGATTCGCGTGCTTTGACCAATGTACACGCCCATTGAAATAACAGATCCCTCTTCCACGATTACGCCCTCTACCACTTCCGAACGCGCGCCAATAAAACAGTTGTCTTCGATAATGGTAGGTGATGCCTGAAGAGGTTCCAGAACACCGCCTATACCAACGCCGCCTGACAAATGTACGTTCTTGCCAATCTGCGCACACGAGCCCACTGTTGCCCATGTATCTACCATGGTGCCCGAGTCGACATAAGCACCGATGTTTACATAAGAGGGCATGAGAACGGTATTGGCGGCAATAAAGCTGCCTTTACGTGCCATGGCCGGTGGTACAACCCGTACGCCAGATGCCTGGAACTGCTGTTCGCTCATATCACCAAATTTGCTGGGTACTTTGTCGTAGAATTGCGTGAATCCACCAGCGGCTATGGGTGCGTTGTCGCGTATGCGAAACGATAGCAATACCGCTTTTTTCAGCCATTCATGTACCTGCCAGTCGCCAACACTCTTTTGGGTCGCCACTCGAGCCTCGCCTGAGTCGAGTAATGCAATTGCTTGTTCTACAGCCTGAACCACTTCAGAGTCGGCTTGCGCCGGGGTAATATCAGCACGGTTCTCCCATGCCTGGTTTATAACGTTTTCCAGATCGCTCATTTCGGGTTTCTCAAAAGTAGGGTAGCTTGGTTAATCGGTAGGGTTGTTAAGACATTCGACGATACGCTCGGATGCCACTATGCACTCCGCCAGGGGTGCGACAAGTGCCAGACGTAATCTGTTAGCTCCGGGGTTTATCATTCCGTCAGTTGCACGTGCCAGATAGCTGCCGGGTACAGCGCGCACGTTGTGTTCTTTTAACAGGCGTTGTGTAAACGCCTGATCGTCTACCGCCAGCTGAGGCCAGAGATAGAATCCGGCGGGTGGAATTGACACATCAAGTACAGGCGACAGGATATCGATAACAGCACGATATTTTTCGTCGTAGCATTTACGATTTGCTTTCACATGCGCCTCATCACTCCAGGCGGCTATACTGGCATCCTGCACCGCACCGGACATGGCGCAGCCTTGATAGGTACGATAATCAACGAAGCGCTTGATAATGTTGGCATCTCCTGCGGCAAAACCCGAGCGCAAGCCAGGCAGGTTGGAGCGTTTGGACAAGCTGTGAAAGACGATACAACGCTCGAAGCTACTCAATCCCATGGCAGCCGCAGCCTGGAGTAGCCCGCACGGTGGGCCGCTGCCTTCCCTGTAGATCTCGCTATAGCACTCATCGCTGACGATGACAAAATCATGCTTCCGGGATTTTTCTATGAGTTGTTGCAGCGCAGCTTTAGAGGTGACAGCCCCTGTCGGGTTGCCCGGCGTGCAGATATAGATAAGCTGGCATTGATCAAATTGCGCATCGGTAATAGCCTCCAGATTGTCGTCTGCATTTTCACTGATGGCGTAGAACTCTGGCTGGCAGCCTGCCAGAATCGCAGCCCCTTCATAAATCTGATAGAAAGGATTGGGCATCAGCACTGAGCGTGCATTGCTCTGTCTGTCCAGAACGCATTGCGCAATCGCAAACAACCCTTCCCGGGTGCCGTTGACAGGGATGATGTGACGTTCGGCCAGGCTGCCCTGTCGGCTGCTGTCGATGTCAAAGCGCGTACATATCCAGCGAGCCATAGACGCCCGCAGCGCTTCAGAGCCTCTGGTTGCCGGATAATTCTCGACCTTGCGCAGGCCCTCTACCAGCGCATCCAGAGCCAGTTGCGGTGCAGGATGTTTTGGTTCGCCAACTGACAACGACACAGGTCTTACTGGCGCAGGTGTTATGCCATCAAGCAGCGCATGCAGTTTTTCAAACGGATAAGGTTGTAATAATTCGAGGTCAGCGTTCATAGCGCGTATTATACGGGACCATTGGCATCTATCGAGTAACTACCCACGTGCAACACCAACAACCGGATTCTCAAATTGCTGCACGGGTAGAGCGCTGGGTCGAGGCCGTCGTCATTGGCCTGAATCTCTGTCCTTTTGCTTCGGCGGTCTTGCGTCGTCAACAGCTGAATATTGTCATAGCTGATAGCGATATCGACGCTGAATGTCTGCAACAATTGGCTGATGAGGCCGATGCACTGGTAGCAGGCGACCTTCAAGCGACCACCTTGCTGGTGTTGCCCGAAGGCTTTGCAGATTTTGACGACTACCTTGACCTTGTTGCCATGGCAGAGGCCTTGCTTGAGGATATCGGGCTGGATGACCAGGTACAAGTGGCAAGCTTTCATCCCGATTATCAGTTTGAAGACACCGACTACGATGAGCCGGGTAACTGGACCAATCGAGCGCCTTACCCCATTCTGCATCTATTAACCGAAGACAGCGTGGAGCGGGCAGTCGAGTCTCACCCCGATGCGGATGGAATACCGGAGGCCAATATCGTGAAACTTGAGGAGATGGGAGCCGATGTACTCGAAAGCCTGAACCGTGCAGTTGACGGTTGAACTGCCCGATTCAGGTCTGACTTGCGTGGGCTGATCCTCAGCTCAGATGCTGCTTGAAAAATTCTATCGTTCGGGATTCAGCAAGCTCCGCAGCTTCCTTGTTAAAACGGGGTGTGGAGTTGTTGTGAAACCCGTGTTTCGTCCCTTCATAAATATTTGCTGAGTAATCTACGCCGTTACTCTTCAATGCTTCTTCAAATTCAGGCCACTGAGCATTAATGCGTTCATCATCGCTAGCCATCTGTACGATCAGAGCTGCTTCAATGTTGCCTACCTCATCCGCCGATGGAGCTGAACCGTAGAACGGCACGGCTGCTTGCAAGTCACTACCCATGGTTGCTGCAAGAAAATTGGTGGTGCCGCCACCCCAACAGAATCCCGTCGATCCAAGCTTGCCAGTAGATAGTTCGTGCGACTGGACGAATTTGGCGCTATTGAGCATGTCCTGTTTCAATTGTGTCTGGTCGAGACCGCGTTGTAGCTCTTTGCCGTCGTCATCGTTACCCGGGTAGCCGCCTACAGGGAATAGTCCATCGGGAGCCAGGGCCAGAAAACCCTGAGTGGCAAACCGTCGAGCCACGTCTTCTATATACGGATTCAATCCTCGATTCTCATGAATGACAATAACAGCGGGGTACGGGCCTTCAGTGGTCGGTTGCACGAGATATCCGCGCATCTCACCCGAGGTACCGCCCGGTGATGGATAGTCCACGTATGTGGCTTTGATTCGATCGTCGGTAAAAGAGATGGTCTGGGCCTGCGCATAGCGCGGCAACAGAGATTGTGCCATGGCCAATCCGGATACACCTGCAATCGTGATAGCACTGGCTTTTTGTAAAAATTCGCGCCGGGTCATGGCGCTATGGCAGTACTCGTCATAGAGGTCATATATTTGGCGATCGACATCTGCCGGGTCAATCGCGCTGGGGTCTTTTTGAGTTGTCATCTAGGCTTCCTCTTCGATAAGTGGCGTTATAAAGCGAAATTCAGCTTACGCTTTTATGAAAGCTGAGTGGTCAAGTGCAAAATATTTGCACATTTTACGATTAAATAAGCTTGCAAATAAACTTTTACTGCGCGTTTGGTTCCGTTCCAACTATGCTCTGTACTGGCTGTATAACGGATTGGATGGGGTTGGAATGGCAGGTAATGATGCGCTGGATAATTTTCTCAAGCAATTGAAGGGCGCTGGTGCCACCGGGAAATCAGGCAATGTTGTGTCTGGTGGGTTCGGTGGCGGTGGTGGCAAAGGCAATTTCCTCGGACTTGCGGCGTTGGCGGCAGTTGCACTTATTGTCTATACCCTATACACCGCATCGTATACGGTGCCAAGTGACTCGGTGGGCATTGTTCAGCGCTTTGGAAAATACTCCACCGAACAGACATCCGGTTTACATTTCAAGCTTCCGCTGGGTATCGACAAGGTAACCATCCTACCAGTCAAGCGGCAGCTGAAACAGGAATTCGGTTTTGTAACCTCGGGAGCTACCAACTCCACTCAGGCGCGCCCGGATGATCTGGCCCAGCAAAGCCAGATGGTGACTGGCGATCTGAACGCAGCCCTTGTGGAGTGGGTGGTTCAGTACCGGATATCGGAGCCACAGAAGTTCCTCTTTGAAGTACGCAATCCTGGTGAGACGCTGCGCGACTTGTCCGAGTCGGTTATGCGTGAAGTGGTGGGCGATCGCACCGTCGATGAGGTCATTACCATTGGTCGACAGGAAATCGAAACTGAGGCGCTATTGAATATGCAGGAGCTGGTGGGCAAGTACGCGATAGGTGTCAGCATCGACCAGGTACAGCTTAAAAATATCAACCCACCACGCCCGGTGCAAGAATCGTTTAACGAGGTAAATCAGGCGCAGCAGGAAAAAGAGAGTCTCATAAACGCGGCCAGACGGGAATACAACAAAGTTATTCCATTGGCCGAAGGTGAGAAAGATCAGCGTATACGTGCCGCTGATGGTTACCGACTCAAGCGAGTGAATGAGGCAGAAGGGGATGCTTCTCGTTTTAATGCCGTGTTTACAGAATACCTCAAAGCCCCGGAAGTGACGCGTAGACGGATCTATATCGAGACCATGCAGGAAGTGCTGCCCGATCTTGATAGCAAGATAATCGTCGATGAAAATTCGCAGCAGATACTACCCCTGATGCATCTCAATGCTGCCAAGGAGTCAGTACAATGAAAATTACCCAGATACTGATAACGGCTGTCGTACTGCTTGCGCTTCTGGTGCTCTCCGGCGCTTTGTATACTGTTGATGAAACCCAGCAGGTAATCATCACGCAATTTGGCAAACCTGTCGGCGACCCTAAAACCGAAGCCGGGCTGAAGTTCAAGACACCTTTCATCCAGCAGGTTAACCCTATTGATAAAAGAATTCTGGAATGGGATGGTGATCCGAGCAATATGCCAACCAAGGATAAGCTGTACATAGCGGTCGATCTTTTTGCGCGCTGGCGTATAACCGATCCATTGCAATACTTTTTACGCTTACGTGATGAGCGTAGTGCGCTGTCTCGCCTTGACGACATTCTGGGTAGTGAAACCCGTAATGCGGTGGCAAAACACGAACTCATCGAGTTGGTGCGTACCACCAAAGATCGCCAACCTTTACGTGATGCATCCCTGTCAGAGGCCGACCTTGCAACACTGGGAGGACTGGTGCCCATTCGAAAGGGTCGTGCATTGGTAGAAGAGGAAATCTTCAGTGCGGCAGCGCCGAAGGTTGAGGTGTTCGGGATCGAGCTTCTGGATATACGGTTTAAGAGAATCAACTATAACGAAAGTGTTCGGCCAAAGATCTACGAGCGCATGATCAGTGAGCGTCGTCAGATAGCGGAACGATTTCGTTCGGAAGGAAACGGAGAAGCTGCCAGAATCAATGGTAATCGTGAGCGTGAGTTGAACCGTATTCGCTCTGAGGCCTATCGTGAGGTGGAAGAGATCCGCGGTGATGCAGATGCCCAAGCCACCGAAATTTATGCGGCGGCTTACAACCAGTCGGCAGATGGGGTGGATTTCTATAAATTCCAGCGCACCATGGACATGTACAAGGATGTGCTTCGCACAAATTCCACATTGATCATGAGCACCACAAGTGAGGCATGGGAATATTTGAAGTCCATGGAGCCTGACGAGCTGGCGGTGAAAAACCCCTAAGCTAAGCTGGACTACGCCTTGGTCAATAGATGTTTGATGGAATTGGCGTAGTAGTTGAGCAACTGGATCTCGACGGGATTGGCTCTTAACAGCCCATTCTCGTCGAGCAGCGCTCCACGAAGCGTTAACATCCGAACGCCCACATCTACCGCATAGTTGTAATCCCCTCTGGGGATGTAGGCCTTGTGCCCACGCGCCTCCAGATCCTCCAGAAGTGATAGCACAGAAGCTTTAAGCTCCAACGAGCTGAATGTGCGATCCGGGTCGGCGACCACCAGTGTTGTCACCAGCGCGACCGGCAGAACGGGGGTGATATTGCCAATACGCTGCATAAGATCTGCTGCCAACTCGTTTACATCGTCCAGGCCGCCGACCTGAATCGATCTTTCATTCATCCATTCACGCAGTGATACCGGTTGCCCAAAATTGACGCAGGCATAGCCGTTTCTGAATCGTTTGCCGCGAACAGATTGCCACAGGGTCTTGGCACCATAGCTTGCAATAATCCGCAGGGCATAATGTGTGCTACGCCTGGGTAATCTGTCCAGCGTGCGTAACAAGCTGCGATCTTCAATGACTCGATCGTAGTTAATACCGACAGGTATAAATACGATGTCGCGCGTACCTTGTGGATCAAAGCCACGCGTCATGTAGCCCAATAAGCCAAGCTTGGCTTTTCCCAATGATCCATCGCGACTGAGTTTGCCCTCAGGAAATACTGCCTGCGGCACACCGCCCTCTGCCGCCATTTGCACGTAGCATTCAAGCACTCTGCGATACAAGGGATCGCCAGAGTCACGCCGCACAAAATAACCACCCATTGCTCTTATAAGTTGTTGAAGCGGCCAGACTCTCGCCCATTCGCCTACGGCATATGACAAGGCCGTACGCTCGGCAGCAAGGTAGGTTGCAAGAATGTAGTCCATATTGCTGCGATGATTCATCAGGAATACGACGCTACTGTCCGGCCCCAGGCGTTTTAATGCCTCATCATCAGCAAATCCCAGTCGTACCCGGTAGAAGGCATGTACCAGATGCCTTGCAATCCAGTAAGCCCCTTTAAAATACACCAGCGCATTGAACGCCGGTACGATCTCGCGCGCGTAGACATTGACTTTTCGCATGAGAATCTCGCGCGGCACATCCTCAGCCTCGGACAGGCTGTCTACCAACTCGATGAGACGTGGATGAAAACACAGACGATCAACCAGTACGGTGCGGCGCGTCAGCTTAAAGCTTGGTAATCTGAGTGCGAGGCGCGTGTTGACCTCATCGATCAGCTTATTGGCGCGGCGCCTGAGAACCCAGCGAACGGAGGGCAACAGGAAATGCTGGACCAGCCAGAGCGATGCAAGGCCCAGAGAGAGCAGAACCAGCCACAGCGGCAATTGGACACTTGAACTCACGTGGATTTGTCCCGCGTATGACTGGGCGTACGCAGAGTATACTTCCAGGATGCCTGCAGAACCCGCAATACGTTGTAAACTCGATCACCTGGTGGTGTGCGCAAGAGAACTGCAGGAAGGTGTTTCGTGGTTTGAACAGCGCAGCGGCTTAACCTTGCCGTTCGGCGGAAGCCATCCTCTAATGGCGACGCACAATCACCTGAGCGCACTGTCTGATGACACCTTTCTGGAGATTATCGCCGCCGATCCGCAAGCAGCAGAGGCTGCGCGAACTCGATGGTTTTCGTTAGATGATGTGGCTTTTCGGGAGCGTCTGGACGTCTCTCCTCAGCTAGCCACCTGGGTCGTGGGGACGCCAGATCTTAAAGCCACATTGAAAATGGCAAAAGTTGCAGGCGTGGACGCAGGCGAAGCTGTCGATCTGACCCGAGGCGATCTGCAGTGGCAAATCGGTCTGCGCTCTGATGGAACCCTTGCGTATGACGGGGTATTCCCTATCCTTATACAATGGCCGCCAGATGTGAATCCGGTTAGCCGGATGCTGGATCAGGGATTGCGCCTAAACAAACTTCATCTGCAACATCCACAGGCAGAAATTGTTCTGCAAGCTTTGCGGGCTATCGGTGTCGATCATCTGGCTAGCCTGGTAGAAGGCGACGTCATGCTGCGAGCGCAGATGAATGTTGGCAGCAAGCAGTTTCACATTTAGAACAATCTCACTATTTTCAAGACGGTTTTGAGCTATGACTAATCCGACGGAACTTGACCAATGGCGTGAGCTGGATGCGCATCAGAAGCAGATGGCGCAGACCACGCTGCGAGAGCACTTTGCTGATGACAACGGGCGATTCGACAAGTTTCAGTTAAATGCTGCGGGTATTTTTCTCGATTATTCAAAAAACCACATAACCAGTGAGACTCACGCACGGCTTGTCGCCCTGGCTCAAGCATGCAATGTTCCCGCAAAATTTGATGCCCTGTTTTCCGGCGCGATAGTCAATACGAGCGAACAACGCCCGGCTCTGCACAGCGCCCTGAGATATCAGGGCAGCGAGCCCATTTTGGTCGACGGAAAAGATGTCATGCCCGATGTCCGCGATGTTCTCAGCCGAATGGGGCAATTCACTGAAAAAGTCCGTAATGGTAGCTGGACAGGTTTCAGCGGTAAGCCTGTTACAGATGTCGTCAACATTGGCATCGGCGGCTCCGATCTTGGCCCATTGATGGCAGTAGAGGCATTAGCGCCATTTGCCCATGCAAGGCTCAACATCCATTTCGTCTCAAATGTAGATGGTTCGCATCTTTACTCGACGTTCAAAAAAGTCGATCCGGAAACCACTCTTTTTATCGTTGCCTCGAAAACATTTACCACACAGGAGACGTTGACCAACGCCCATTCGGCGCGCAACTGGTTTCTTGAAAGTAATGCGACCGAGGCCGACGTTGCAAAACACTTTGTAGCCTTGTCTACCAATGCCGAGGCGGTGACGGCGTTTGGCATTGATACCGATAACATGTTCGGATTCTGGGACTGGGTCGGTGGCCGGTATTCCTTGTGGTCAGCCATCGGTCTGACGCTTGCGTTATCCATCGGGATGGATCGGTTCCAGCAGTTTCTAACTGGTGCATATGAGATGGACCAACATGCACAGACAGCGCCTTTGGCTGAAAACATGCCCGTGACTCTTGCACTGTTAACGATCTGGTACAACAATTTCTGGGGTGCACCAAGTCATCTTATAGCACCTTATGATCAATACCTTCACCGTTTTCCGGCTTATCTGCAACAGCTGACCATGGAAAGCAATGGCAAGTCTGTGCATCACGATGGCACGCCGGTAAGCATGGCAACCGGTCCTGTTGTCTGGGGGGAGCCGGGTACCAATGGTCAGCATGCCTATTTTCAGCTTGTCCATCAAGGCACGCACCTTATTCCAACCGATTTTATTATGGCTATAGAAAGCCTGAACCCGATGGGTATTCACCAAGAGCTGTTGATGGCCAACTGCTTCGCCCAGTCAGAAGCGTTGATGATGGGCAAGAACGCTGAGGAACTGAAGCGTGACATGCGCGACAGCGGCAGCAGCGATGAGGAAATGGAACGTCTGTCAGGTCATCGCACATTTCAGGGTAATCGTCCAAGTAATACCCTGTTAGTACAACAATTGACCCCTAAGGCTCTGGGCGCTTTGATTGCGCTGTATGAACACAAAGTATTTGTCGAGGCTGCCATCTGGGACATAAATCCTTTTGATCAATGGGGTGTGGAATTGGGAAAGGCCCTGGCCAAATCCATTCATCATGAGATACAACAAGGTACGAGCGCTGTATCTCATGATGCATCAACGAATGGTCTGATCAACCGCGCACTAAAACAATCCAACCTATTAGCCTGAGACCATGGCCCAGAAAAAGAAACGCGCGTCCAAAAAAACGCCTGCAGTGCCTGCCGCTGTTGTCGTGGATAACATGGAAGAATTGCCGCTAAGCGAGTACACCGAGAAGGCCTACCTGGACTATTCCATGTACGTCATCCTTGATAGAGCTTTGCCGCATATTGGCGACGGTCTTAAGCCGGTACAACGAAGGATCATCTATGCGATGTCCGAGTTGGGCCTATCCGCTGTATCCAAGCATAAAAAATCAGCACGCACCGTGGGTGATGTACTCGGCAAGTTTCATCCGCATGGCGACAGTGCCTGCTATGAGGCGATGGTACTAATGGCTCAGCCCTTTACTTATCGTTATCCGCTCGTTGATGGACAAGGGAATTGGGGCTCGCAAGATGATCCCAAGTCGTTTGCAGCCATGCGTTATACCGAATCACGGTTGGCAAAATACTCACGCACATTGTTGCAGGAACTTGGACAAGGCACAGTAGATTTCGCCCCAAATTTCGACGGCACTCTTACCGAGCCAACATTACTTCCGTCACGTCTCCCGCACATCCTGCTAAACAGTACTACAGGTATTGCAGTGGGTATGGCGACTGATATTCCGCCACATAATTTACGGGAAGTAGGTACCGCCTGTATTCACTTGCTGGACAAGCCCAAATCCACAATTCAGGACATGATGCAGTACATCAGTGGTCCTGATTATCCCAGTGATGCAGAGCTTATCTCATCACCTGAAGATATTCGCAGCATGTACGAGACCGGTCATGGCAGTTTGCGTTGCCGAGCTATTTACGAGCGCGAAGGTACGGACATCATCATCACTGCACTTCCGTTTCAGGTCTCCGGTTCAAAGATACTCGAACAGATCGCACAGCAAATGATCGCCAGGAAATTGCCCATGGTTGAAGACCTGCGTGATGAATCAGACCATGAAAATCCAACTCGTCTTGTTATTACGCCCAGAAGCAATCGTGTTGATATAGACAGTGTCATGCAACATCTGTTTGCGACCACTGATCTTGAGCGCACCTATCGTGTCAACATGAACATGATTGGTCTCAATGGCAGACCGAAAGTAAAATCGCTGCTGGAGATTCTCAGCGAATGGCTAACGTTCCGTGTCGATACTGTACGCAAACGCTTGCAATGGCGTCTGGATAAAGTAGAAAAGCGCTTGCACTTGCTTGAAGGACTATTGGTTGCCTATCTCAATATCGATGAGGTTATTGCCATAATCCGGAACAATGATGAGCCTAAACCGGTTCTCATGAAACGCTTCAAGATCAGTGACGAGCAGGCAGAGGCCATCCTCGAACTCAAGTTACGTCATCTTGCGCAACTCGAAGAGATGAAGATCCGCGGTGAACAGGACGCGCTGGAAAAAGAGCGCGACAAGCTTCAAGCAACATTGGGATCAGAGCGTCGCATGAAGACGCTGGTCAAGAAAGAATTACAAGAAGATATCGATACCTATGGTGATGATCGACGTTCGCCACTGGTTCAGCGCGATGCAGCTCAAGCGATATCCGAAGCCGATCTCATCCCCAGTGAGCCTATCACTGTTGTGTTATCAGAGCGCGGCTGGGTACGGGCGGGTAAAGGCTTTGATGTCGACCCGCTGGCACTGAACTACAAAGCAGGCGACAGCTATCAAAGCTCTGCCAGGGGCCGCACCAATCGTAGTGCCATGTTTCTGGATTCTACTGGTCGGGTATATTGCGTGCCAGCCCATGGTTTCCCGTCAGCAAGGGGACTGGGTGAACCGATAAGCGGAAGACTCAAGCCACCGGATGGTGCGCGTTTCATCAGCGTGATGATGGGCGATGATGATGAGCGGTATCTGTTTTCCAGTACTGCAGGCTACGGTTTTGTCGCACGTCTTGGTGATTTGATAAGCCGTAACAAAGCCGGAAAAGCGGTCATTAGTCTGCCTCAAGGTGCACAGGTTTTACCCGCGCAAGTGGTTACGTCGCTAACCGAAGATCTTGTCTGCGCAATTAGTAATACCGGTAGCCTGCTGGCGTTTTCGATTGGCGAGTTACCGGAGATGGCCAAAGGTAAAGGCAATAAGATCTACAGCATTCCTGGTCCGAAATTCAAATCAGGCGAAGAATCCATGACTGCTCTAGCGGTGCTGTCCGCAGGTCAGAAACTGAGAATTACCAGCGGAAAACGGCATACCACGATCAAGTACCGCGAGCTTCAGGATTATCTTGGCACACGAGGTCAGCGCGGGCGCAAACTGCCGAGAGGATTCCAGAGTGTTCATGGCGTGGAGGTCGAAAAATAGCTAAGGGTTCGTGAAATAATAAACTATGCCATTCGGTTGTTCCGACGAACAACGCTGCAGGGCAGCATGCAGGGGCGATCTGAATGCATGTTTTATTATGTCACTAGTCCTTAGTCAGCGCCTGAGATTTGTCTTGAAGGGAGCTGAACAGCCCTTATATTTCACGCTGACCCGGGCTAATCCGAAGCCCCTTATTCTGGAGATGTAAAGTGAATCGAATTGTCATGTTTTTGGCCACCAATATGGCGGTTATGGTGGTGTTCAGCATCATTACTTCAATATTCGGCCTGGATAAGGCAATTGGTGCCAGTAACGTCTCGCTGGTTCTTTTTGCGGCCTTGTTTGGTTTTGCCGGCTCGTTTATATCGCTATTGCTAAGCAAGAAGATGGCGATCAAATCGATGAATGTGCAACTCATCGATCAGCCCGCGAATGATACGGAGCGTTGGTTACAGGAAACGGTTCATGCACAGGCAAAGGCGTCGGGCATCGGCTTGCCGGATGTTGGAATCTTCCAGCAGAATTCTCCCAATGCGTTTGCCACAGGCTGGAACAAGAATGCCTCTTTAGTGGCAGTCAGTACAGGACTGCTCGACACGATGAGCAAGAAAGAGGTAGAGGCTGTGCTGGGACACGAGGTTGCCCATGTCTATAACGGCGATATGGTGACAATGGGTCTGATTCAAGGCGTGCTGAATACCTTTGTCATTATCTTCTCACGAATTCTCGGCAAAATAATTGACAACGCCATGAGCGGTGGTCGCTCAGGTGGTGGAGGCGGCATGGGATATTTTATTGGCAATATCCTCGGCAACGTTGTCTTCGGATTTCTGGCAAGCCTGATTGCCGCCTGGTTCTCTCGACAAAGAGAATATCGCGCTGATGCCGGGGGTGCAAAACTTGCCGGGCGCGAGAACATGATTTCGGCATTGGCAGCCCTGCAACGAGGTAGCGCCAGATCAGAGCCACTTCCGGACAAAATGGCAGCCTTTGGAATTTCGGGTTCTAATCTCGCCAAGTTGACTTCTACTCACCCGCCTCTGGAGGTGCGGATTGCCCGATTAAAAGCTGAGGCTTGAGTGCACTGCAGTCGGCTCAAAGCACTCTCCACGTGTAGCTGCACCGAGCCGCCTGTTCTCGGTAATTATCTCTGAGTCGGACATAAGGGAGTCTTAGTGGTTACGAGTCGAGGTGCAATGGCAAGATCGGCCAGAATAGCGGCTCGCTGGCGCGAGATATGCGCACTTATAAACGCTATCCTGAAATCAAGTTGCGAATCTTGCAGACTTTGCAAGCCTGATCGCCGCCAGGCACAACCTTCTTCCCAAACTGAAATAGGTAACGTACTCTGCTCGTGGGCAATACCGTTTTGAGCGCCGGCCCAGGTTAGTCGCTCCTGGAATAGTATCTCGACATCCTTCGGTACAAGGCTTCCCGGGCGCATGTAATAGCCGCAATTTATATCGTTGACTAATCGAGACATCACGGCGCAGTTTAGTTTCATTCCGGCCAAAAATCCGAAGCAACCACCCTCCTGGACGTTATAATAGGCCCTATAACATCGGATTTTAAGGCACAGGCAATGGCGAACTACGGCACTAACGAATTCAAGGGTGGGTTAAAGATCATGCTGGACGGTGATCCGCACTCTATTGTCAGTAATGAGTTCGTCAAACCGGGAAAAGGGCAGGCGTTTGCTCGTACGCGTGTGCGTAACCTGAAAACAGGTCGGGTTGTCGAGAGAACCTTTAAATCGGGTGAATCTGTCGAATCAGCGGATGTCATGGATACCTCCATGCAGTATCTCTACTCCGATGGCGAATACTGGCATTTTATGAATCCGGAAACATTCGAGCAGTTGGCCGCCGATAAAACGGCTGTTGGTGAGGCACATTTGTGGCTTATGGATGAGGCGATGTGCGAGGTTACTCTCTATAATGGGCAGCCTCTGGCAGTGACACCGCCTAATTTCGTCGAAATGAACATCAAGGAGACTGATCCTGGTTTACGTGGCGATACAGCCACCGGTGGTACCAAGCCGGCTTATATGGATACGGGCGCGGTGGTTAAAGTGCCGTTGTTCATCGAAGAAGGTGAAAAAATCAAGATTGATACGCGTTCCGGGGAATACGTTTCGCGAGTCAAGTAGTGGCGGGTTAATAGTTTGTGGCAGATTGACAGTGGCGGATTTTGTGGCGGATTTTCGTGAGTGCTGACTGCACAAAAGCCTCGACACAGTGGCGACCCAAAGCAACCCTGCCAACGTTAAAGCAGTCCGCAAAATTGCGCCATGCCATCCATGAATGGATGCAAGCGCAGGAAATCCTGGAAGTCTGTACACCGGCGCTGTCCATTGCTGGCACTACCGATCCGCATATTGATAGTCTGGTTGTACCAGCTGCAGGTGGCTGTGAAGGCAATCGCTACCTGCATACATCTCCTGAATTTGCCATGAAGCGAATTCTGTGCGCTTATCCGTCGCAAGATATTTACCAGATAGCGGCTGTATTTCGGGCTGAGGAGCAGGGCCGATTCCACGTAAGTCAGTTCAGTATGCTGGAGTGGTACCGGACGGGTATGGACCATCATTCCCTGATGCAGGATGTAGAGAAGCTGTTAAGACATATCTGGAATGCCTTTGATTTAGAGTTCCCGGGTGTTGATTTACGTTCTTATTCACAGAATGTCTATGACAAGCTGGGACAGTGGCCTGATAAGCTCGATGCTTTAGTTGTCAGTCAGTATTTCGAGAAACACGAGCGCAGTTTTCCTAAAGGCCTTGAGTCCGATTTATCGGCCTGTGTCGATTTATTCATGGATGAATTCGTGTTGCCAGAGTTTGATGAAAATCGTGTGACGTTTTTGTATGAGTACCCGGCATCGCAGGCCGCGCTTTCGCGTATAGGCAAGGGCATATCGGGAGAAGCCGTGGCAGAGCGTTTTGAGGTTTATATGGGGCAGGTGGAGCTGGCGAATGGGTTTCATGAGCTGGCCGACGCTACCGCGCAACGACAACGGTTTGAACAGGATGTGCTTGCCAGGCAAATGCGTGGCCGGCAGGAGGTGTCAATGGATGAGAATCTTTTGAAAGCATTATCAAATGGCTTGCCCGATTGTGCCGGTATTGCATTGGGGGTAGACAGGCTACACATGGTATTGGGCAGCCATTCGCACATTAGCCAGGTTTTGACATTCTCTGATGACAACGCCTGATAGTCCAGAGCAGCTTGTTCTGAGGGTCAGGGATACGGGCTGGGCCTGTTTAGCTGATCTTTTAATGCCCGCAGGTCTTACGATTGAAACGGTTGAAGCTGACGTTAAAATACCGGGCAGCCACTGGGGGGATGAAGAGGCTGGCCTGATCGCCTATACCCTGTATGCAAGACTGGATACGCCAGTGCATTCAGTGCTGCATGAGTCTTGTCACTGGTTGCTGATGAGCGAGCAACGGCGCAAGACATTGCATACAGATGCTAAAGGAAGCGCTGTTGAAGAGATGGCGGTTTGCTATTTACAAATTCTGCTTAGCGACCGTGTGCCCGGTATGGGCCGCGCGCGCATGATGCTGGACATGGATCGGTGGGGCTACTCTTTTCGGGTGGGCAATACGCGTGACTGGTTTGAAAAAGATGCAGAGGATGCGCTAGCTTACCTTACCGATAAGTTGTCCCATGCGCACAGCATCCCCGGCCTGCAGATCGCCTGACCAATTTGCCGAATTCTCCAGTAATACGATAATAGTGGAGCCCATGTTAAAGCGACCCATTTCGCTGCCCTTATCCAATCGTACAGATTCTGATGATTCGCTGTAGTCTTCATGGCTGATGATTGAGCGCTGAGGCGGTGTAACCAGGCCATGCCAGACAGTTTCGATCGCGGCAACGTTCATTGCCCCGACAAGGACTAAGGCCATGAGGCCTTGTTTAGTTTCAAACTGCGCTATGACTCGTTCGTTACGTGTAAATAGATCGGGCAATGCTCTTACCGTATGCGGTCCGACACTGAAGAGTCTGCCAGGCACATGGCTTTGCTTTATCAGCCTGCCCGAAAGCGGCATGTGTAGGCGATGGTAGTCACGTGGCGACAGATAGATAGTTGTAAAACGTCCGTTGCCTAATCGCTTCGTTGCCTCACCATCACCACCGAGTAAATTTAACAGTGAATAGTCGATACCCTTGGCTTGAAACACACGGGCATCTGTAATGTTGCCAATAGCTGAGATTTTACCGTCAGCAGGGCAAGCTATTGCATCGTCGTCTGCGGCGATGGGTCTGGCGGAAGGCTTTAGTGGCCGGGTAAAAAATGTATTGAAAGTCGGATAAGCATTGAGATCGGAATTGACAGCATCCTGCATATCGACATCAAATTTCTTTGCAAACCAGCGGATAACAGGTGCAGTTAGCGAGGATTGCTGACGGGTGAGCCAATAGACTATTCGGGTTAGGGCATGTTGTGGCAGGACATACAAGCTGTATGTCTTGATGATGTCGGTCACGCTTGCTGACATAGGAATTTTCTTGTAATTAAAGTAAACCCTGCTATTGCATAAAATTTCGGCCCAGAACCGCTTCGCTGCTTCTATAGCAGCATCTAAGTACCGGAGGCGGCCCCCGCCGTACTCATTTTTCCTGGATCTCATTTAGAATGACTAAACTCAATCCAGTAAAAATTCCGTGCGGCGCCTTATATACTGCTCTATAAGCTTCTGGACTCGAAATTTTATGCAATAGCAGGGTAAACAACCGACCATTGTTTCTGGTCCTGGCCTGCGCAGCTGATTTATTTCTGCCACACAGGCTCTCATGGTCTACTTGTCAGTGCCGTGATCAGCTGGCTTCATGTGATCCATGGATTCACCCGTTCCATATTTCATGCCGTCCCCGGCCATGGCATCTTCCAGTGAAATCACAGGCACTGATACAGATAAATCGCCCGCACTGGTTTCAAGTACCAGTTCAAACGCATCACCTGCTACCAGATCCTCATTCAGGCCCATTAACATGACATGAAAACTGCCGTGTCTGAATTCCAGTGATTGGCCAGCATCAACAACTATCGACGACTGTTGTTCCATCCTGGCTACATCGTTTTCTACAAAACTCAAATGCAGTTCAATATTTTTTGCTATTTGGCCACTGACGTCGGTGATCTCTAGTGGTTCAGATCCGCTGTTATTTACCGTAAAGTAGGCTGCCGCCACTGTCGCACCCGGTGGTGGTTGTACAACGCGGGCGTCGTCGATCTGTGGCAATTCCGCCAGCGCCGAAAACGGTAGGCTTATGCCGAGCAACATGATCAATGCGGATTTACGTAGTGCGTTCATAAATTTGAATATTAGGTTAATTTCTATTTTATGTAGGGTAATCAGCTAGGTGCAGCGATCATAGTCAGGTAATCTGCGATGATTTTCTCAGCTACGTGTGGAGGAGTTACTTTTGCGCGCACACGACGCTGCGGGTCAATCAATAATAATGATGCCGTGTGGTCCACACCGTAGTTCTCCGGATCGGTTTTGTTAGCTGTAAAGGAAGCTACGATCCCGAGCGAGGAAGAAAGTTCGTGCACCTTGTTAACATCGCCTGTAATGCCGACAAAATCTTCGTTGAAGTAGTTAATGTAATTTTTCATGACATCTGCGGTATCTCGCACGGGATCAACAGACACAAACACGACTTGTGGCGGTGTCTGTTCTTGTACTTCCAGTTTTTCGACGACATCTTTCATCACTTGTAGCGTAATAGGGCAGACATCCGGGCAATGGGTAAAGCCGAAAAAAACCAGGCTCCAGTTGTCTTCAAACACGCTTTGCGTAACAGCTTGTCCATCGACATCCTGTAATTCGAAATTCTGTACGGTTCTGAAGTCGGTAGGCAGGGCCAGGGAGGTTTGCAGATTTTCCTGCAAGGCAGCCAATTGCGCGTTACCTGCAGTGCTGCTTTGAGACGGTCCTGTCTGTTGCTCTGCCGACTTGCCTGACAGTAAACCGAAAGTGGCTGCACCCAGCACAACCGCTGCTATAGCAACGATTATCAGAGGCAGGATTTTACCCGAATGTATTTGTTTCTTAAAGCCGTTGCTGCTGTCTGACGGAGTTTTCATAATCGATATTCAAGAGTCGCAAGCCAATATGACATTATACTGATACGCATGCTAAACAGATGGCAAATATAAGGCATGGATCCGATCCTGCCCGTTACAGACGGGTATACGACCGAATCAGCGATAAGAGCTGCGGCTGCTGAGTTCGAACGCCGGGTTCTGTGCTACGGCCATGGTACTGACACGGCGATTGATGAGGCTAGCTGGTTAATCCTGCATGGCATGGGCTTGTCGCCTGCTGAGGCACCTGATTATTCAATGGTGCTGAGTGAGCAGCAAATGCAGGCATGTAACGTCTTGCTACAACGGCGTATCGATGAGCGCGTACCTGCTGCCTACCTTACCGGACAAGCCTGGTTTGCCGGACACCGTTTTCTCTGTGATAGCCGTGCATTGGTGCCTCGTTCGCCGCTGGCAGAATTTATCAATGAGCAGTTTTACGGTGTACTGGACGATATGGAGACGCCATCTATTCTCGATTTATGCACGGGCGGTGGTTGCATCGCAATAGCCTGTGCTCATGCATCGACTGCTGCCACGGTTCATGCCAGTGATATTTCACCTGACGCATTGGCGCTTGCCGCGGAAAATGTCAGCTTGCATAGCCTTGATGACAGGGTGCGTTTGTATGAGGGATCGTTGTTCGAACCGCTGGATAAGCGCTACGATTTGATAATCTCTAATCCGCCGTATGTCGATGCAAAAGATATTGCAGCAATGGCTACTGAGTTTTCCCACGAGCCCATACTCGGGTTGGCGGCGGGCACCGACGGGCTGGATCTGGTGCGGGTAATGCTGAAATCAGCGCCAGATTTTCTCAATCCGGGCGGGGCACTGGTTGTTGAGGTTGGTAATAGCTGGGAGGCTCTGGAACGAGCCTATCCCGAAATTGACTTTCAGTGGCTGGAATTTGACCATGGCGGCCTTGGGGTGTTCATCGTCTACAGAGAACAGCTAACCGCGTCGTGAGCAAAAAAAAGGCTGGCCTTGCGACCAGCCGAAAAGGGGTAATGAGGTTATTGCATGGCAAGTTTAAGTTGAAAAAACAGCACTGCGTTGTTGCGATGGTCACCGAAATCCACCTGTGGTGATCCGCTGAGATTAAGCACAGCGCGGTCGCTGAACTTGAATTCCATAGCAGGCAAAGGAACCAGTTTGGTTTCCGGTTCGCCGTTCTTTTTGAATTGCTTGTGTAGGACAGTAGCGCCAATCATGAATCTCAGTTTGCCGTACAGCTTGGGTTTGGTGGCATAGTTGATACCGCCATAAGCAGACTGGTAGCCGAAGCTGTCAGACAGTGTGCCGCCGTGCCAGCCGATCTTCGATGAAGGTGAGTATTCCCAACCGATACCTGGAGTGAAAGCGTTCCTTTCATCAAAATTTTCAAAGTGTAGAGCCAGAGTGTTGATGACCAGGTATCCGTCATCTGCCATCGCCGAGCTGGTTGTACCTAAAAACCCAACTGTTAAAAGAATCACTGCAAGTACGTGTTTCTGGATGAATGCTTTCATGATGTCTTCCCCTTATGCCGTCGATCTTTGCCGACTGTGTTGCTGGTCTGAGCCAGCTGTTCAGTGCTTCGTTGTTGGTCTGTGTCAACAACTTGGCGAGAACTTTACTCGTGCGCCAAGTACATTGCAAGCAGTTGAGGGGAAGTTTGCAATGTCAGTTAAATCAATGGTTTATTGGATTTTCAAGGAGCGCCAAATTATTGGCGAATGCTAAAATAAGTCGCTAAGCGCCTGAATATATGGAATTTATGACGATAATCAGAACCTTTACGGCGATGTATCAAAAGTGAGATGCAACTTCGCTTTTGCCGGGCCATCACTGGGGCTCTGTGAATTGTCTAACGCTTCGGATTGTTGACCGGAACAGCCAGCAGTGATTACCAGTGCACAGCGATTGCGCCATGTATATTGGCGAGCAATTCCTGGGTGTCTTTTTGGACGAATACTTGACTATCCGCGGAAGCGGGGTGCTCGGGGGCGCCTCAAGCTCCTGGTGGTCAAGTGAAGTGCCCTGAATGGCGCCTGAATTTAGGGTTCGCGCCATGATTAAATTACATTTACCGTTGCGTATACGCGCTCTCAGCAAGACGGGAGGAGCGCGAATGGCGGTCTATTCAAGCCACGAATAACGCAGCTGAGCGTAATAGATAGGCAACTATAAGCGTGATTAAATTTTGGCGCGAGCCCTCGCGAGCCCCTTGGGTACAACGTGATTCAAATAGATTTGGTGTCAACAAGCTTGTCTGTTGGCGAATCCAGACTTCGAATAGCCTGCTTGAACATCTTGTCAGCAAAGCCATCCCACTCTGCGCTTTTTCGGTTGAATTCGTTGTCAGGCATGGTAACTCGAATTTTCAGCAAAGTGCCTTTATGCTCTGTCTGATAAACCAGCGTATACGAGGCTAGGTTCTCTCGCAGATAAGTAGCCTGCACTCGCGCAACAGTTCGAAGTCCCTGCGCTCTTGTCGCTGCATTTATCACGTTAAAATTAGAGTAATGACCTTGACGGGTCGCCTCGCCAATAGCCATCAATGTCGCGCGGGTTGATCCCATGACCAGCTGATTGTGCTCAAGATCGACGTTCTCTTCGGCGACCGGATAGATGTAGAGGTCGGCGATACGACGTTTACGATCATTGGAATAACGAACCGAATAACCGCCGGATCCATCTTCAAAATGTTTGTATCCCTTTCGCTCGAACGATTCAACAGTATCGGGCAGGGTTTTATAGAGTGCAGGCTCCGGTGCCGGAGCCTTTGCTACCTCTTCAACTTGTGGTTCGGGTGTCGTAGCACAGGCAGTGGAAAAGATTACTGAGCCCAGTAAGGCGATGGTGGGAAAAAGACGCATAGCGTGTCCATGTGAGAAAAATGCTCAATCAGCATTTCGCAAGAAATACGCCCGTCAGTCTGTGTTTTACGTATTGCGTGGGTGAGCTGTACATTTTTTGTTAACTGCGTCAGCGAATTATCTGAAGCTGATACACATGTAAAGTGTTCTAGTTGGTTAGATTTAGCAAGTGCATCCGAACCTGACGTAGGGGCGTCCTGTGGCGGTGTACATCCACTTTTGCCATGTTATTTACTATCGTTTAAGATTTGTTCATGCGCGAATCAGCACGAGTATCTACACTTGGGTACATGATTACGCATGTGCATCTAAAACGCATTTCCGGGCTACTTTTTATAGTTGTCTGTCTGACATTACAGGCTTGTGCCTCACAGCCCTCACGACCCAACGATGTCTGTTCTATATACGCTGAGAAAAGAGGTTGGCACAAGAGCGCACTCTCAGCGCAGAAAAAATGGGGAACATCCATGCATATCCCCATGGCATTCATGTACCAGGAAAGTACATTTCGCGCCAAGGCCAAGCCTCCACGCAAAAAACTGCTGGGTTTCATTCCCTGGCGTCGTCCAAGTTCGGCTTTCGGATTCGCACAGGCAATTGACGGTACCTGGCGACAGTATCATCGTGCTACCGGTGAGTATTGGCGCGTCCGGCACGACTTTGCCGATGCCACTGATTTCGTTCACTGGTACATGCGCGAGGCGAGGCGTGTGAACAATATATCCGCAGACGATGCCTACAATCTTTATCTGAATTACCACGAAGGCACTGCAGGTTTTGCCCGAAAATCGTATCAGAAAAAGCCTTGGCTACTAAGGGCTGCAGAAAACGTGCAGCTGCGTTCTCAGCGCTATCGAGATCAATACAGTCAATGTAAAGATTCGCTGAAACCCGGGTTTTTCGGCTGGCTCATGGGTTGGTAAAGTCGAACAGGTGCCCCTCTCCACGTTCATGGGCCAGCAGCCATTGTTTGGTGGACAAGCCACCGCCAAAACCTGTAAGTTTGCCAGCCGATCCGATTATTCGATGACAGGGAATAACGATGGGAATAGGATTAGCGCCATTGGCCGCACCTACTGCCCGACTTGCTTTGGGTTTACCGATAACTGCGGCAATTTCACCATAGCTGGTTGTTTGTCCATACCCCACCTGCAAAAGCGCCTGCCAGACGCTTCGTTGAAAATCGGTACCTTGAAGAGATAGCTTGACCGTAAAACTCTTGCGTGTTCCGGTAAAGTATTCGTCCAGCTGCAGCTTGGTGACTTCAAAGCCGCTGATGCTCGATTGCCAATTATCAGGTGGACTGAAAGAGCGGCTGCCATGCGGGAATATGATATGCCTGAGACCCTGCTCATCAGCGGCCAGTGTCAGTATGCCTATAGGTGAATTGTAGGTCGTGGTCAGCAAGGATTTTGTAGAATGGGGCTGGAGATGCCGAATGTGCATAAAGGTATCATGACTTGACACCCCCCGATGGGTGTATCCGAAAACAGGAGAACAGCATGGGTTTGAGTGAGGTGTTTGGTAAATTGTTCGGTAGCGCCAAGTCAGGTGTGGCTGAGACGGCAGAGGCAGCTGACGCCATCGAGTATGAAGGCTACACCATCGTAGCGGCACCCATTAAGGAAGGTAGTCAGTACAAAACCGCCGGATCGATATCGCTAGAGGTTGAGGGCGACGTAAGAACAGCTCAGTTCATCAGGGCCGATAACCATGCAGACAGGCAATCCGCTGTGACGCATTCTGAAGGCAAGGCTCGGCAGATTATTGACGAACAGGGTGAGAAAATGTTTGCGCGCGGGCATGTCTAGCTTGCAATAGCTGGCACTAACAGCATGGTGTCCAGAACGGCCAATCTAATGGTACTACTCGTCGCCGGCGCATTTGCACTGGCCGATGAGTTAGATAACCCGCCCGTGCCCCCTCTGGATACGGCTATGGATACGACCATAAATGCAGCACCTGCGAATACGCCTGTGCGTATTGCCCTGGTAGACGCTGGAGTAAATTATCTACTGCCTGAGATCAATCGTGCATTAGCAAGAGACGACGAGGGTCAGCTGATTGCTTACGACTTCTGGGACATGGATAATTTGCCATTTGACAGTCATCCTGTTTCTCAAGGCAATGTACAGCGTCATGGGACGCAAACTGCCTCGTTAATCATCAGGGAAGCACCTTTTGCGCAATTGGTTGCTTATCGTTATCCGCGGCCTGATATGAGCAGAATGGCTGATCTTGTAGAACACGCTGATCGTCATGGTGTAGGCGTTGTGGGCATGCCGCTTGGCGGGAACAAGCCTGAGCAATGGCATACCTTTGAAAAAGTCGCCAGTCAGTATCCGCATATTCTGTTTGTTGCCTCAGCGGGCAATAATGGTCGTGATATTGATAGCCAGCCGGTTTATCCAGCAGCACTGACACTGCCAAACATGCTGGTTGTTACATCAGCGGACAACTTCGGGCAACTTGCATCAGGTGTTAACTGGGGCAGAGTTGCGGTGGATTACATGGTACCGGCAGAGTATCTGCAAGTGCTACGCTTTGATGGGATTGAGGCCCGTGTGTCTGGCAGTAGTTATGCGGTGCCAAGAGTTGTCGCTTTGGCAGCACGTTATCTGCACGCAGATCCGAAATTAACAGCACTTGAGATTATTAAAAAAATACGTAATCAGTTCGGCAATGGCGCTGCACCTCGGCAGCTTTCACAAGGTTACCTTTACGACCCTCAGTTTGATCCTCGCCAAGAGATCAGCGTGGCACAATCCTACCGATACAATTCAACGAGCAACGTGGCAGTAAGGCGTGATGAGGATACCTCTGAAGGTGCACTGGTCTTGCCTCTCGAGGTGCTTGTACTTGACTCCCAATGGACACAGTCGCAGATTTTGCAGCTACTTGAGGACACGGAACAAATTTTTGAACAATGCAATATTGCTTTTGATGATGCCAACGTCAACATCGTGGATGGCCCCGATTATCTAAGGGATCTTGACACTGGATCGGCCAGAACCTTGCTGGATGCTGTCAGATCATCGGGTGCCGATCGCAAACTGACTGTCGTTCTGGCTCGCGACACACGTATGGCCACGCCGTTCGATGCAGAGGCGTTTGGCCGTGGTAACACGCGGCACCGAGCCTGGCTTACAGATTCTGTGTGGTTGACTCAGGCATTACAGGATCGTGAAATAGCACTGGCCCATGAGTTGTTTCATGTGTTGGTGAATTCGGGTGAGCATAGTGAGGCTACGGGCAGCCTGATGCTGGCAAGGACAACGGGCAGCAATACCACAATCAGTTCTGACGAATGCAAGTTGGCTCGGGATCGCTCGCTTGAATTGGGCCTGGTAAAACACCCAGAGTAGCTTTGCGCTATTAGAACGCTATGGCGGCGCCAGTAAGTTTCCTTTGTGTGCGCAGGATCAACGATAACAATGGGCCGAGGCGGGTTTGTGGCAAATCAGTTTCCGTTTCCAGCTCGCCTGGAAAAGCCCTGCGTCTCAACGGGGTGCGGATCGGGCCCGGGTCATAGCCATTAATCGCCAGAAGAGGGCAGCCGTCATCACCCAGTCTGGTATCCGTTTCGTCGGCAAGCATATGCATCAGGCCCTGCAGGGCTTGTTTGGATACACCATAACTTCCCCAATACGCGCCGGGTTTATGATCGAGCAGGAAGGTCATGCTGCCAAGGCTCGAATTCATTAACATCGGCATGCAATGCAGTGACAGGAGTCGTGCGGCCGTAAGATTCACATTCATCACCTGAATCCACTCAGTGTGATCAATACTTATTTGAGGAGTTGGTGTGCCCAGCTGTGCGCTGCAATGCACCAGCGCGTCAAGTTGCCCCAATTCCTTATGTAGCAGCTGTGCAAGCTCGCTGTATTCACCAGGGCCTGCCTTGTCCTGTTGTAAAGGAATAATTACTGGCGTGGCAGCTCCCGACTCCTCTATTACGTCATACAGTTTTTCAAGTTTTTTCTGGTTGCGACTGGCGAGTACCGCAGTGGCGCCAGCTTGTGCGCAGGCGATGCTCAGGCTAGTGCCCAGGCCGCCGGTAGCGCCGGTAATGAGCACCACCTTGTCAGTTAGTGCCTCCTTTGCAGGCGCGAACCCTTGTTGGGCATTGGTGCTGGCTTGATAATTTGGTAGCTGCATTAGCGTAGTGTAAAGGATCTTTCTGCCGGGAGCCTTGGCAGATAGCAACGGGTGGTTCAGGTTGGAAAAAAACGGTTAACGGCGGTTTTGCCACGAGCGAAAGAACTTCGACAGCGGTGTCAGAGTGCATCTCTCACGCAATAGATCAGGCTGTTTTTTATTCCATATATCGAGCTGATGCTTGCGCAATATCAACAGTCTCCATACTGGCAGCAGTGGCTGACGGCGGTAGCGTTGTTTAATGGCATCGTTTGCTGTTGCTTCGTGCAGCAATGACTGGCTATGCTCAACCGCGTGTGCCAGCAATTGCTGGCGACCGGGTTTTTCAACAACCAGTGGTATGTTCTTTAGCTGGCTTGGCGGTGATGCTTTAGCGCCTGAATTTGTGTGGTCATCCGGTGCAGCAACATCAGCAATGCGCACATGTTCCGCCAGATCGTCAGGTCTGATGCCAAAGCGCTTGTATAGCTCATCGCTGAACACCGGTAATCCGCGGTGTATCAACCCTGGCAGGCGCACCAGCTGCTCATGGTGAGCGAATGCCAACGCCGCCTGCGTCGGGTGAGAATTAATATCAAGATCAGCGGTATCGTCACTGAGGGCATGCGAAAATAAGGCAAGCCTTGCGCGAAAACTCAAGAGCAGGTTCGTATCATTTTCCTCGTTGGTGCTAAACGGGGTAAAACGTTGGGTTGCTGCAGCGCTGACGATGTCGAGGCACGTGGCCTGTGCCAAATCCAATCCTTTAAGTGCTTCCTGATTTCGTTGCATGGCAGGATGTCTGGCGCAGCCATCATTCAGGCGTTGCAGTTCCTCGTGCCACCAGTGGATTTTCTTTTCCGCAACCTGTGGCTCTTGCACATCGTCCAGAGTAGATACGAGTGCTGCAATCAGTGCGAGACGGTCGCTGGCACGTTCCCGACTGGGCTCATCCATCCACAACAAACTGTAGTAGAGGCTTGAACCTTCACGGATCGTTATTTGGGCATCACTCAAGTCAGGTTGCTCGGCAGGTTGCGCAGATTGGCTGCCGCATCAGGCGTCGTTCAGGGGTTTGGTTACAGCGATCATATAGTTGACGTCGACATCGTCTTCCAGCTTATAGTGGCGTGTCAGAGGATTGTAGGTAAGGCCGATCATTTCATCGACGTGCAGGCCCGCAGCTCGACAATAACCGCTCAGTTCGGAAGGTTTGATGAACTTCTGCCAATCGTGAGTACCTCTTGGCAATAATCTGAGTACGTACTCGGCACCGACTATGGCAAAAAGCCACGATTTGGGATTGCGATTGAGCGTTGAGAAAAATACAGTGCCGCCGGGTTTTACAAGTCGGGCACAGGCAGCGACCGTGGATGCAGGATCAGGCACGTGTTCGAGCATTTCCAGGCAGGTTACGCAATCGAACTGTTCGGGCATCTCGATTGCGCAGTCTTCTGCAGAGATGGCCCGGTAATCAACCTTCGCGCTGGACTCTTTCGCGTGCAGACGCGCAACCGATAAAGGTGCCTCCGCCAGATCTATACCGACAACCTCGGCTCCAGCATGCGCCATGGATTCGGAGAGGATGCCGCCTCCACAGCCAACATCCAGCACACGAGCCTGAGGCAACGCGACCCGTTCAGCGATCCAGCCAAGGCGCAGTGGATTAATCTGATGCAGCGGTTTGAATTCGCTATTGGCATCCCACCAGCGGCTGGCGAGGTCTTGAAACTTTGCCAGTTCCTCTGGATCTACATTGTGGCTGCTGCTCATGAATCGTTTGTATCAAGTGATGAAGGGCAAGTAGTCAAGGCTGGTTGTGCGCCAACCATTTGCGCGCTGTTATGTGTGCTGTACGCGGCACGATCGGTAGCCGATCGCTAAAGGATAATACATGCGATCCTGGCGTCCCAGTCTGTCGAGAAAAAAGCTGCACAAAGTTACGTGTTTTCGGTCGATCTTACCTGTATTCAGAATGATGATTGAAACCGCTTTTTTCAAGCGCGTCAGGACTGCGCAATTACTTGAAAATTAGGGACTTAGAGCTCTGTGGTGTGCTAAAATAAGTGGGTTGATCTGCCTCGATCGCAACCTTGGTCTGGCCCCCTTTTTTATGTCTGATTTTGCCAAAGAAATTCTGCCGATAAATCTCGAAGACGAGATGCGGCAATCGTTCCTCGATTACGCCATGAGCGTCATCGTGTCGCGCGCTTTACCCGATGTAAGAGATGGTCTCAAGCCTGTGCATCGGCGCATTCTCTACGCTATGCATGAGCAGAATTACGACTTCAATCGTCCCTACCGCAAGTCAGCACGTGTAGTGGGTGAGGTCATGGGTAAATACCATCCGCACGGCGACTCGGCCATCTACGACTCCATGGTACGTATGGCACAGCCTTTCAGCATGCGCTATATGTTGATCGACGGGCAGGGCAACTTTGGTTCGGTTGATGGCGATCCGGCAGCAGCCATGCGCTATACCGAAGTACGCATGGCCAAGATCACTCAAGAGCTTCTGGCCGACATCGATCAGGAAACAGTAGATTTCAATCCCAACTACGACGGATCAGAACGTGAACCCAGTGTTCTGCCTTCACGTATTCCCGCATTACTTGTCAATGGTGGTACTGGCATTGCAGTAGGTATGGCGACTAACATTCCACCGCACAATATCTCCGAGGTCATTAACGCCACTATTGCCATGCTCGATGAGCCGGATATTACGGTCGAGCAACTCATGGAGCACTTGCCGGGCCCCGATTTTCCGACAAGAGGCATCATTAACGGAGCACGGGGTATCAAAGAGGCCTATCGTACTGGACGCGGTAAGGTATATATACGCTCCAAAGCCGATGTAGAGCACAACGAAAAGACTGGCAAGGACACCATCATCGTTCACGAGTTGCCTTATCAGGTCAACAAGGCGCGTTTGCTGGAAAAGATTGCCGAGCTTGTCAAAGACAAAAAAATCGAAGGCATCACCGAGCTTCGTGATGAGTCTGATAAAGATGGCATGCGCGTTGTCATTGAGCTTCGCCGAGGTGAGTCTGGCGAGGTGATGCTCAACCAGTTGTACAAGCAAACACAGCTACAGGTGGTGTTTGGTATCAATATGGTGGCTCTGGATGATGGTCAGCCTAAACTTCTGAATCTGGTGCAAGTGCTGAATGCATTTATTCGGCACCGGCGCGAAGTCGTCACACGACGTACGGTATTCCTGCTTCGCAAGGCGCGTGATCGTGCTCATGTGCTCGAAGGCCTGGCGGTTGCGCTTGCCAACATCGACCCTATCATCCAGCTGATCAAGGAGTCGCAGAACTCGGCTGAAGCAAAAGAGAAACTGGTTGCACGAACGTGGGAGCCGGGCATTGTAAGTGGCATGCTGGAACGTGCCGGTGCTGCAGCCTCAAAGCCAGAAAATCTCGGTGATATTTACGGCTTGAATGAGGGAAGGTATCAGTTGTCCGAGGTTCAGGCGCAAGCCATTCTGGATTTACGCCTGCATCGCCTAACCGGGCTTGAGCAAGACAAGATCATTGCAGAATACAAAGAGATTCTGGAAAAAATTGCCGACTATCTGGATATCCTCACAGACCCTGAAAGACTACGGCTGCTTATTCGCGGCGAGCTGGTTGCCATTATCGAGCAGTACGGTGACCAGCGTCGCACCGCCATACAAGTCGATCATTCCGAAATGACGGTGGAAGACCTGATTGCCGATGAGGCGGTTGTGGTTACCTTGTCGCACGGGGGTTACATCAAAGCGCAACCGTTGTCCGATTATCGGGCCCAGCGTCGTGGTGGTCGTGGAAAATCTGCCACTGCCATGAAAGACGAAGACTTTGTCGACAAACTGTTTGTTGCCAGCATGCACGACACCGTCTTGTTCTTCACAAGCGTGGGTAAGGTTTACTGGAAGCGTGTATACGAGTTACCAGTAGCTAGTCGTGGTTCACGTGGTCGTCCTATCATTAACCTTCTCCCGCTTGAGGAAGATGAAAGAGTCAATGCGGTACTGACGGTCAGAGAGTACACCGATACCCAGTGCGTCTTTTTTGCCACCAGTAAAGGTGTAGTCAAGAAAACCGCTCTAGCCGATTTCTCACGACCCAGAACCAACGGCATCATAGCGATTGATTTGCGCGTTGATGATTTCCTTATCGACGTTGGTCTGACTACCGGCGATAGCGACATCATGCTGTTCTCCAGTGGTGGTCGCGCCATGCGTTTCAACGAGTCAGCGGTACGACAAATGGGAAGAACTGCTGCCGGTGTACGCGGAATACGCATGCCAGAAGAAGATACGGTCATTGCCCTCATCGTGGTAGGCGAGGGCAGCATACTGAGTGCCACCAGGCACGGTTATGGAAAGCGTTCACAACCGGATGCTTATCCAACCAAAGGACGCGGTGGCATGGGTGTAATTGACATCAAGACCACCGAGCGTAATGGTCCGGTCATCGGGGCCGTACAGGTGGGCGAAGAAGATGAAATCATGATGATTACTGATGGCGGCACCTTGGTTAGAACCGCTGTCTCCGGCGTATCCACGGTAGGCCGTAACACGCAGGGCGTGCGCCTTATTCGCTTGAGTACTGGTGAATCCATGGTAGAGCTGACGCGTATTGATGAATCTGATGTCAATGTCGATGATGAACTCCTCGAAGGCGAAGAGGATGCTATCGAAGTTAAGTCTGAAGATGCTGAAGGTAGTGCCGACGTTGCAGCTGGAGATGCAGAGGCGACAGAGGAGTCCGGTAAAGCAGATGACGCTGCAGATGATGACTTGAGCGAAGCTGATGATGATACTGCTGATGATTCATAGCCTGACAACGTGATGCCTGCACACAGGTTAACTGCCGTAACTGTGCGAGGATTTAAATCAATACGAGAGCACATGCATGATTTCTTGCGGAACACGCCAGCATGAGTGATGATAAATACGATAACAAGGCGTTGCCATCCTTACCTGAAATCTATCAGCAGATTGATAACATTGATGAGCAGATCCAGAAGCTCATCAATGACAGAGCCTCTGCATCGGTACAGATTGCCCGGCTGAAGCTCGCTCAGGCAGGAGAGGGTAAACCTGATCCCTACCAGCCTGAGCGCGATGCTCAAGTGCTCAGAGCGGTAGCAGAACGCGACCAGGGCCCCATTCATGTCAGTGCTCTTCAGCGAATATTTCGTGAGATCCTTTCCGCTAGCGCGCAGTTCGAAGAACCCATGCGTGTGGCATATTTGGGTCCCGAGGGCACGTATAGTCACACTGCAACAGATAGGCACTTTGGTCATTGTGTAGAAACGCACCCCGAGCCCGGTATAGCCGAGATTTTTCATGCCGTTGAAGCGGGCCGAGCAAGATTTGGTGTCGTGCCTGTAGAGAACTCGACTGAAGGTGCCGTCAACCAGACTCTGGATCTTTTGACGCAGACAACTCTTCGAGTTTGTGGGGAAGTGGGGATGCGAATACAGCACTGCCTGTTAAGTAATGCTGCATCACTTGCCGATATTAAAGAGGTTCATGCTCACCCTCAGGCTCTTGCTCAATGCATGTACTGGTTAAACGCAAATCTACCCAATGCGATGCGTGTCAGCGAGAGCAGTAATGCGGCAGCGGCAAAGCTTGCCATTGAAGATGCCAGCATAGCCGCCATCGCCGGAGAGGCGGCGGCGCAGTTATATTCTCTGGGCACGATGATGAAAGGGATTGAGGATGAGAAAAACAACACGACCCGATTCCTGATAATCGGTGATCAGGACATACCGCCTAGTGGCGACGACTCCTCTCTACTTTTGGTATCAGCACCACACAAACCAGGTGGACTTCGCAGTATGCTGGGTCCATTAGAGGAGGCGGGTGTCAGCATGACGCGGATCGAATCGAGACCATCGCGTTCCGCACTTTGGGAATACGTTTTCTTTATAAACGTTGATGGGCATGAGCGTGACGCTCATCTTGCTCAGGTACTGGGGCAGTTGAGAGAATTTGCACCCTTGGTAAAAGTGCTGGGATCTTATCCACGTGCCTTGTAAGCATCTTTGTATCGTGGGCTTGGGTATGATCGGCGGATCTTTAGCCGGTGCACTTAAGCAACACGGATTTAAAGGGCAGATAAGTGCGCTGGTGCGTACAGAGAGTACGGGCGAGCGTGGCGTCTCATTAGGTTTGGTCGATCAGTCTTCAACAGATCCAGCGCTTGTTATTCCACAGGCAGACATGGTCATGCTGGCCGTTCCCATGCTTGGCATGCGTCAGCAAATGCAGGCTATAGCACCGTATTTATCGTCTTTGGCTATTGTCACAGACGCTGGCAGCGTCAAATTACCCTTTATTCAGGATGCAAGGAGTGTTTTTGAGGACATGTCACGCGTTGTGCCTGGCCACCCCATCGCTGGCCGTGAAAAAACCGGTGTTGATGCAGCAGATCCTGCACTTTTTATAAATAAACGCGTGCTCCTGACGCCTATAGAACAAACCTTGCCGTCGGCTACTGCGACGGTGCAGAAACTCTGGGAGCTGGCAGGCGCGACAGTTGAGAGTCTAACCCCGGAACATCACGATAGAGTACTGGCAGCGACCAGTCACTTGCCGCACGTTCTAGCTTATGCTCTGGTTGATACGCTGGCGACCCAGCAGGAAGCTGAGGAGATTTTCAGGTACGCGGCCGGTGGCTTCAGGGATTTCTCTCGCATAGCATCCAGTGATCCTGTTATGTGGCGTGATGTCTGCTTGAGTAACAGAGATGCTATATTGCAATCCATGGACAGTCTCGATACGCATCTGAAATCATTGCGCGACGCTATAGCCAGCTCGGATGCCGTTGCTCTGGAAGAGGTTTTCAGACGGGCAAAGACAACAAGAGACACGTTTACTTGACATTGCACTGATGTGTTGCACCGTTGCATGCGAGCGTTGATGCTACTGAAAGCACAAACAACCCGAAGACATACTTGAGGAAATCTACGTGAAAGGCATCATACTGGCTGGCGGTTCTGGTACGCGGCTGCATCCCATGACAACGGCTATTTCCAAGCAGATGATGCCAGTATATGACAAGCCGATGATCTACTATCCCTTGTCTGTATTGATGTTGGCTGACATCACCGAAATACTGATTATCTCCACACCACGCGATTTACCTCAGTTTGAAGCTCTGCTGGGTACAGGTGAGCAGTTTGGTTTGAAGTTCACCTACAAGGTACAGCCCAGTCCTGATGGGCTGGCACAAGCATTCATTCTGGGTGAAGAGTTCATCGATGGTGATTCTTGCGCGTTGATACTGGGCGACAATATTTTCTACGGGCATGATCTGCCACCACAGTTATCCCGAGTAGCAAAGCGCGATTCGGGCGCCACCGTGTTTGCCTATCATGTCGAAGATCCAGAGCGTTACGGCGTAGTCGAATTTAATAAGCAAGGTGTTGTGAAATCCCTTGAAGAGAAACCTGCCCAGCCCAAGTCTTCTTATGCTGTCACCGGTTTGTATTTTTATGACGAAAACGTTGTCGAGTACGCTAAATCCATCAAGCCATCGCCGCGTGGCGAACTTGAAATCACTGACTTGAACAAGCGCTATTTGCAGGAAGGCGCTTTGCATGTAGAGACCATGGGTCGCGGCCTGGCCTGGCTTGATACTGGCACACCTGATTCATTGATAGAAGCTGCACAGTTTGTGGCAACTCTGGAACGACGACAAGGTCTGAAAGTGTCCTGTCCCGAAGAAATAGCCTATCGCAAAGGGTTTATCAATCGTGATGAGCTGGAGGCACATGCCAAGCGTCTCGGCAAATCCAGGTACGGTGCCTATTTGCAGCGTGTGGTGAATGAGCCTGCCAGCTGATGAATGAAGTTGAACGGACAATACAATGTCGTAAGACATCGAAGGTGTTGTTACCCGTAGAGTTGCGCCATGAACAACAAGCTCTGTGGAGTGAAGAACACACTACCGTCTTACAGGACATGCTGACGAGTGCCGCCTGGGCACCGTTTCATAAAAGAGCCCATGAACAACATTATGCAGGTGGTTTAAGCGCGCCCATGCCTTGGAGATTTCATGTCGTAGATCCAGATGCTTGTACTGCGCTGCTGGTCTATCTGAAGAATCAGGCGAAAGAGCAAGCTGACGCTAAATGGGGCCGGGCCTGGGAATCGAAAATCAAACTGATGATCGCTGCTTGTGGCGTGTTAATTCAGGCCACTTGGCTGCCCGAGCCGGAGAGCTCTCCGGAGATTGACTCTGAGGGGCCGGCGTTTAGCCAGAAGAATATCGAGCATATTGCTGCTGCATCCAGCGCAGTACAAAACCTTTTAGTGGCTGCTGAATCGCATGAATGGCTTAGCTACTGGTCCAGCGGCGGAATTCTTCGAGAAAATGAAGTATTTGACTATATGGGTATCAGCAGACAGGAAAAATTGCTGGGCTCGCTCTTTCTCTCGCCCCAGGCACACCCCGCAGCTCGTATTATGCAAGGTGGTTTGAGGGACCAGCGCGGTGAGTTATCCGATTGGGTGAGCTGGGTGTAGGCTTGTATCGGGGTCTGGTGAGGATACCAGTTTTGCGCTCTTGGATTGTTTCTTTGATTCAGTCCGTTTACCCGGATTTGTCGTCACTCGATTCATCCATTCCGCTGGGCTTGAATTTGGGCCGTTTTTTCTCCCTTGAGAATACCCTAGTGTTGCATAAAATTCCGGCCCAGAACCGCTTGGCTGCCTCTATAGCCGCATCTAAGGACCGAAGGCGGCCCCGGCTATACTTATTTTTCCTGGATCTCACCTAGAGTGACTAGGCTCAATCCAGTAAAAACTCCGAGCAGCCGGGGTCGCCACCGGTACTTATATACAGCTCTATAAGCTTCTGGACTCGAAATTTTATGCAACACTAGGGAATAATCTCATCTTTACAACCCAGCAACGGTTTCCTCCAACTATACAATGCGCGTTGATTTCTGCTGCAGCAAACCCAGCAACGCTTTGACCAGCGACGTCTGTTCCTCCGCGGGGATGTAGGGTATTTGCCGCAGATTCTTCACACATTGACTACAGCGCAGTTCTTAGAAATTGCCAGTGTAAAGCGTACGGAAAATAGATATTACTTGCCTCTTGGCTTTTTCGGTTTGATGGTAATGTCATATTTTGGAAGGAGCTCTGATCGATGAAGTCTTGCATTGATCGCTTTCATCTCGGCATGGCTGATGGCTTCATCCTCATCGTAGCACTCTGCGATGCTGTGGACTTTAGGGTGCTGCCGTGCCAGTTCATTCGTTGCGCACAGGACAATGTCGCGCATTGTTCGTTCACTTGGCAGCTGACTTTGCGGGTAGCCCTTCTGCTGGAGCGCAGTTAGCACCTCAGCCGCTGAGAGGTTGGTATAACAACGCTCTGGCTTCAGCTCTGGATCGCTTTGAGTGTGAGGCTCCACTATCAACCGTATATCCATTTCAATCTGCGGATAGCGTTTTTCCCATGGCATGCGTCCTTTGTTGGCACTGCTGGGTCGGCTTGGGCGCTCTTTAACCGTCAAGGCACGATCTGCCAATCCTTTCTCTACCGTGGCAAGGACCCATCCGAAACAATGCTCTGTTTTACGCGCACTATCCTCACACAGCGTGTTACACAAATTGGCTATAAATATCCGCCGAGTCGACCCTCGCAGCTGTTTGGCTGCCAATATCAACAGCTCATTCGATTGGTTTTCCATGAGCAACGCCATTTTACTGACTCCGATCAATTGCTCTCTAGGTTGTTTAAAATCTAGAACATTAATTTGAGTTTGCACTCACCGATTGGTAATTTCTTGTCGGCCTCACGCGTTATTGCCCTGGGTTATTGGGAAGTTACCCATGAAAACTTAAATCGGAAAAAGTCCCATCTTCAACATGCGGAATGTAGGCAACAACTACTTCGGATTCTGCAATATTGAAATCGGTATAGGCTCCTTCTTCAGGTTCACCATCGGCTTTGCCTACAAGTTGCTAAACCGATGGGGATCGAAGAAGAGTTTAAACCGAGGTCAGATCATGACGGCGATGAAGCGGTTGGGTTTTGCCAGTGCTATCTGCGTTGACGTACAACGGTGGCAGAAGGTACTTGTATAGAATGTTCTGTTCGAAAACGGTGTACGACTGAGGAACCAGACGCGCGAAAACTGTACGTCTGGTACTCGGCGAACATAATAATATGCGGTAGATTGGCTTTTCTGTATGATATTGGGCTGAGTTTTGGCTGCAGTGAAAACACTTAGTGTTGCTGTTGAATACATAAAATTATCAGTTTGAGATGAAGTGGTAGTGTTGCTGAAATTTATAGTTACGCTCGATTTCGGGGTTTTTACTGCCACTCGAATATTTATCAGTCTATTCACACTAATACATTGCACTAGCGATGACAGTGTCCACTTTGTACTTCCAGAAAATATAACTCTGGTGGAACGGAACCAATGAAACTAGAGAGCCTTGGTGTAAAAAACTTTCGCGGACTGCACGAGTTGGAAATCAGTTTTCACCACGAAGTGACAGTTGTTGTTGGTCGAAATGGTGCAGGTAAAACGACGATACTAGATGCGGTAGCTATTATGCTGCAGCCACTTCGTACACTTTGGCCGAACGAGCAAGGAAAGCACAATTACCGGGAACCTGCTGTATCTAAAAAGGACGTACAAATTGGATTTAAGGATTGTTTCTTTCGCTTGGGTTACACCAGGGAAGGTGAAAATGCAGGCATAACTGAGGCAATAGAATTTCGTAGCAGCGATTCGGTTCGCACTCCGGCAAACGAAACGATTGGGGCTCTATTGCAAAGAACGAATGAATCGAACTATGTAGCACCAGAGAAAACACTTTTTCTGTATTACCATCAGGATCGCGGATTCAGGAGTATCTCAAAATCTCAAGATTTATTTAATGCAGATCAATTGCAGGAAAATTCACTGCAAGCAGATTTAAAAGCAATCAATGACCTTGAGTCATGGTGGGACAAGCTTGATGCGCAAGAAGCGCGTGAAGTGCGAGATGGAAATCCGAGTTTCCGAGACCCGCAACTAGAAGCGGTAAGAAAGCTCATTCAGACAATTGATAGTTTTTCGGGCTTATCTTTCTCATCGACAGCGTCTCCAGCTGGACTGCATCTGACTAAATACGATGGCAGCTCTGTTCATGTAGACCAACTATCAACTGGTGAGAGGTCTTATATTATTTTGCTTGCAGACTTGGCGAGGCGATTACAAGTAATTGCGCCCAGAACTCCGTTAGATGAAATTCAGGGGATTGTACTGATAGACGAAATTGAACTGAACCTTCATCCGGCATGGCAGAGCGTAATCATTCCGACGCTGCGGAACACCTTTAAAAGCTGTCAGTTTGTTGTTACAACACACTCGCCGCAGGTAATTTCGTCCGTGCACAGCGAGCATGTTCGAATACTAAACAGAATGGAAAATGGCGACTTACAGGTTGACTCTCCATTGAGTACTAAGGGGCGGACTAGTAACTATATTCTTGAGGGTATCTTTGGGGCTGCTGAACGTTTTCCCCCAATTGACCGTTTGATCGATAAATTTAACGATGCAGTCGATCATGATGATGCGATCGCCGCTAGGGCGTTATTTCAAAATATATCATCAAATGTGGAGGGTCAGCCACCAGAACTTCTCGTGTTAAAAAAGCGATTGAAAATGCTAGGGCGAACACCTTGAAAGGTGCCCGGAAAGTGGAGCCACCCAGAGAGCTGGTTGAGTGGATGGAATTAGATAGCGACGACTGGACGCCCACTTATCCATTCAACGAAAGGCACGTTCGCGATGCGGTAATTTCCGCTCTCTATATTGAACAACGAGGGCTTTGTGTATATTGTGGCAGGCTTCTTGATACGTCGGTCCCGGGAAAGTCCTATCACATTGAACACTTTCGGCCAAGGAATGGACCCAATGGTCGAGCTGATCTAGCGGTTAACCATACGAACCTGTTTTTGAGCTGTGGCCAACTAGATGAGACGGGCAGGCGATCTCAAACATGTGGAACTAGAAAAGACGATTGGTTCGATGAGGAGAGCCACGTTGAGCCTGCTTATCCTATGTGCACTAAGCGATTCAGTTTTCTGCGAAGTGGGCATATAAAACCTAGAGAGGTAGGTGATGTTTCTGCCATACAAATGATAGATCTGTTGGGTCTTGATCATCCAGAATTAATTGCTGATAGAGCCGCGACACTGGCCTTGCTGGACTCAGATGAACTCAGCGTTGAGGACTTCTGGGATGGTGAAAACTACCGGGCGGAAAGTTTCGGACATGTGGCCTTCGAGCACGTGGGACGAGTGCTTCCGTAGCAAATAAAGCAGGAACATTGTTCATCTTTACCGACCTCGCTACTGTACCTAAATAACCAGCGATATTTCCAGAACCGTCAAATTTGTCGGTGTATAACGAGCAGGCGAGTCAGATGATGCACACGTATGGTAAGCATTTGGCTGGTATTTGCATGCTTCTTGACTGGATGGTTATTGGCTAAATTGTAACCACCAATCCCAATAGTTTGGTTCGATGCCTCTAGAACGCCAACGTGGCAATGATCAGGACTATCGGATACAAATCTGAACGATCCAGATATTCTGTCGCACAACCCCGTATGGAGATATGAAAATACGATTACAGCGATAACTGACGGATTAGCAAGAGACAATAGCCGCTTTCTCCGCTTTCTCCGCTTTCTCCGCTCTCTCCGCTCTCTCCGCTTTCTCAGCTTTCTCGCGATGGACCGATTGAATTTCGCGTATCCCTACATTTTGCATGGTTGTAAACAATAACGATTCGTATTAGCATCTGCAATATACTTCTTTTGTAGAGACTGGAACGTGAGTATTTTTGTACCCGGAACGAAATTTATAGCATCGGCCTTCGCAGCAGCACTTCTTTGCATGCCAGGCGGTGTTTCTGCAGCCGACGAAGTCAATGTCTATTCTTATCGACAACCTTTTTTAACGAAGCCTATATTTGATGCCTTCACAAAAGAGAGCGGAATCAAGGTCAACACGGTATTCGCCAAAACGGGTCTGGTTGAACGACTGGTCAATGAAGGTGATAACAGTCCTGCCGATCTGATTATTACTGCTGACATCGGTCGACTGGATGGTGCGCTACAGGCTGGTGTCACGCAGTCGGTTTCCAGCGAGATACTTGAAAACAATATACCTGCCGAATTTCGGGATCCTGAGGGTCATTGGTTCGGACTGACTAGTCGAGCCCGACTTATCGTTACATCAAAGGATCGGATGGCCGACGGCGATATTGCCACATATGACGATCTGGCCCAACCCGAATTCCGTGGCAAGATTTGCACACGAAGCGGCAAGCATGAATATATGGTGGCATTGATTGCCTCGGTTATTGCCCATGAAGGGGCAGAATTTGCACAAAAATGGTTATCCGGTGTAAAAGAGAATCTTGCGAGAAAGCCGGAAGGTAATGACAGGGCACAAGTAAAAGCAATTTCCGAGGGCGTCTGTGACATCGCCGTTATCAACTCGTATTATTTAGGCGCTATGATGTCTGATGAGGAGCAATCCGAATGGGCTGACTCGGTGAGAATTGTGTTTCCAGATCAGCAAGAGCGCGGTACTCACATGAATATCAGTGGGATATCGCTTACTCAAGGCGCTCCCAATCGTGACAACGCCGTGAAACTAATGGAATTTTTGGCAAGCGATCTGGCTCAGCAGATGTATGCCGAACAGAACCACGAATATCCGATAAAAACTGATGTCAAAGCATCAGGTCTGGTTCAGTCCTGGGGAGAATTTACCTATGATCCCATGCCTCTGTCCGAGATTGCAGTGCACCGCGTGGAGGCAACCAAGCTTGTCGACACGGTTGGCTACGATGGCTAACCTGGTCGCTGGGATGAAAGACATTACAGGTAGGGGATTCGCGCCTATGAAGTGCGAGTATGACTGAAGTCGTGTAGAGGCTAGGGTGTTCTTTTTGGCTCAGCATTGCGCACCAGAAGGCGCGGCTTGTCTTTGGCTGATTCCATGACTTCACCGTACAGTACAATTTTGTGATCGTTGAGCGTGTAGCCAAGATCTTTGGCGATCTGTTCAAGTCGCTCTTCAATCACCGGGTCTTTGAACTCGGCAACTTTGCCGGTTTTGAGACAAACTATATGGTCGTGATTGTCACCGGTATCCAACTCGAAAATGGCCTGACCACCATCGAAATGGTGGCGTGTCACCAGACCTGCTGCTTCGAACTGAGTCAGGACGCGATACACCGTTGCCAGTCCTATTTCGTTCCCATTGCTAAGCAATGTTTTGTACACATCCTCAGCACTCATATGATGCTGCTCGGCCTTTTCAAGAATCTCGAGAATGCTCACACGGGGTAAGGTGACCTTCAGGCCCGCTTTTTTTAAATCTGTATTGGCGGTGTGTTGCTTCATGCGGGCCCAGGCTGGCGTATTTATAGTCAGAGTCTACACGTAAAGCCACAATAAAAAAATGGGTATGACGGCTTGCAAGAGCTCGTGCCGAGCTGTTGTCATCGACAGGGGGCTTGCTTTACAAGTTGCCGAAATCCGGCAGAGTTCCAATCAAGTTCACAAGACCTGTCGGCAGCTCTGTTGGAGCTGCTGTAAAAGTCATGTCGGTGGTAACATCAACCCCTGTTTCAAGACCGGATCCATCGTGAGTCAAGCTGCTGCCCATAGTCCTTCCAGGAAAAGATTCGTTGTCGAACCCAGTCAGTCACTAACCGGTGATATCGCTGTGCCGGGCGACAAGTCGATGTCCCATCGATCGATGATGTTTGGCGCTATTGCGCACGGCGTGACTGAGGTAACGGGCTTTCTGGAAGGAGAAGACAGCCTGCATACGCTAGAGGCGTTTCGTGCCATGGGTGTTCATATCGAGCGTGGCGGTTCTGGTAAAGTGACGTTACACGGTAAGGGTGTTAGCGAGCTTGCCCCGCCCACGGCAGATATCTATTTAGGTAATTCTGGCACGGGCATGCGATTACTCACAGGCTTGCTTGCCGGATTGCGTATCCCCTGCGTGCTTAAAGGTGATGCATCGTTAACGGGCAGGCCGATGCGCCGAATATGTGATCCTCTGGCAAGTATGGGTGCTTCGATCTCAACGGGTAAAGATGGTACACCGCCTCTACACCTCGTCAGAACCGATTCACTAAAAGCGATTGAATACACCTGTCCCATGGCCAGTGCGCAAGTAAAATCGGCCGTGTTGCTTGCAGGTCTTCACGCGCAGGGCAAAACCACTGTGCACGAGCCTGCAGTTACCCGCGATCATACCGAAAGGATGCTACGTGGCTTTGGGGTTGAGCTTGAAGTGAATGGTTTGTCCGCAAGCATTGAGGGTGGACAGAAACTGACAGCTACCAGCCTGACAGTGCCTGCTGACATCTCCTCAGCAGCGTTTTTTCTGGTTGGGGCGAGCATGACGCCGGACTCGCATATTGTGTTGAAGAGTGTTGGCATCAACCCGACCCGCACGGGCATCATAGATATTCTACGGCTGATGGGTGCCGATATCTCGGTCAATAACCCGCGTGAAACGGGTGGGGAGCCAATAGCTGATCTGGAGGTCCGTGGTGCTCAACTCAAGGGTATTGAGGTGCCTGAGGAGCTTGTATCTCTGGCAATTGATGAATTTCCTGCGCTTTTCGTTGCTGCTGCATCTGCTATGGGTACAACAGTGGTCACGGGCGCAGAAGAGCTGAGAGTCAAAGAGACTGATCGTATTCAGGTTATGGCAGACGGTTTGCGGGCTCTGGGTGCGCAGATTACTGACACACCCGATGGGGCGGTTATTGTTGGTAAGCGACTGTCGGGCGGCACTGCTGATAGCTGCGGTGATCATCGCACTGCCATGTCGTTCGCCATGGCCTCACTGATAAGTGACGGTCCAGTTAACGTACTTGATTGTGCTAACGTCAATACCTCGTTTCCGGGCTTTGCCAGCATTGCCGCCGCCGCAGGCCTGAACATCATGGAAGTCAATGAATAAGCCGCCAGTTATCGCTATTGACGGACCGTCGGGTGCAGGCAAAGGCACTGTCGCCAGTATTCTTTCCGAAACGCTGGGATATCACTTACTGGACAGCGGTGCGGTGTATCGTGCCGCGGGTTTGCACGCCTTGAATAGTGGTGCGGATCTGGACGATGAAGCGTCGGTTATGGCTTGTCTTGAGTCTATGCAGGCGTCGTTCAAACCTCACTCCAATGGCGTTCGCGTGCATTTAAATGACGTCGATGTCACGCTCGAGCTTCGTTCTGAGCCGACGGCGGCAGCCGCTTCAAAAGTGGCTGCCATGCCAAGGGTGAGAGCCGAGTTACTTGACGAGCAGCGCAGCTTCAGATTGACCCCGGGGCTTGTTGCTGATGGCCGCGATATGGGTTCCGCCGTGTTCCCTGATGCCAATTTGAAGGTGTTCCTCTCCGCTTCGGCCGAGGTACGTGCCAGTCGACGTGCTAAGCAGTTGAAAGAAAAGGGAATGCAGGTTAATATGGAGAGCTTGATTCAAGATATAGCTGCTCGCGACGAACGTGATAGTTCCCGTAAGCATTCTCCATTGGTTGCCGCATCAGATGCACTGGTCATTGATTCCAGTAATCTGTCGGTATCTACGGTTGTTCAGCAAATTCTCGCTGCTCTGCCTGCCGATGTTGGTGAGGCCACCTGAAAAAGCCTGTTAACAGAACTTGTTAAAGGTTTTCCTTGTCTTTCAGGCATCTTTCCAACGATCGTTGGAGTGTCCCTTGCATCTGGATGCAGTGATCAGGCGGTAAATTCAACATCATCTCCCGGTCAGTAATAGACCAACCTGCACAACTGGCGTGCTTTGCCATGAAGGCAAAGCCTTTGAAAAACTAACACATTCGTTGTGTCATGAAGACACTGCGTCACTCACCAACAGGTTTACCCTTTAATGTCAGAATCTTTCGCGGAGCTCTTCGAAGAGAGCATCTCCAAAGCCCAGATGAAAGTCGGTTCCATTCTCACTGGAACGGTTGTCGATATCACTGGCGATTACGTTATTGTTAATGCCGGACTCAAATCGGAAGGCGCCGTGCCTATCGAAGAGTTCGAAGATGAAAATGGCGAAACCGATGTCAAAATCGGCGATAGCGTGGAAGTAGCACTGGACTCCGTCGAAGACGGCTTCGGTGAAACCAAACTCTCGCGCGAAAAAGCGCGTCGTGCACGCTCCTGGACAGTTCTGGAAAGAGCCCAGGAAAATGATGAAATTATCAAAGGCAACATCACAGGCAAGGTCAAAGGCGGCTTTACTGTAGAAGTTTGCGACATTCGTGCGTTCCTGCCTGGTTCTCTGGTTGATGTACGACCGGTACGCGACACCAGCTATCTGGAAGGCAAGGAACTGGAATTCAAGGTTATCAAGCTCGATCAGCGACGCAATAACGTAGTTGTTTCACGCCGTGCTGTCGTCGAAAGCGAGTACTCCGCCGAGCGCGAGCAGTTGCTTGAGAATCTTCAGGAAGGGCAGGAAATCATGGGTATCGTCAAGAACCTCACCGACTACGGTGCATTCCTTGACTTGGGTGGCATTGATGGCCTCCTGCATATCACCGATATGGCCTGGAAGCGTGTCAAGCATCCTTCAGAGGTTGTCGAAGTGGGTCAGGAAATGCAGGTTAAGGTGCTCAAGTTCGATCGTGAGCGTAACCGCGTATCACTCGGCCTGAAGCAACTGGGCGAAGATCCATGGGTCGATCTCACACGTCGTTACCCGGAAGGCTCACGTCTGTTCGGCAAGGTCACCAACATTGCTGACTACGGTTGTTTTGTTGAAATCGAAGAAGGTGTTGAAGGTCTGGTACACGTGTCTGAAATGGATTGGACCAACCGCAACGTCAACCCCAATAAGGTTGTCGCTTTGGGAGACGAGGTCGAGGTCATGATTCTGGACATCGATCAGGAGCGTCGTCGTATTTCTCTGGGTATCAAGCAGTGCAAGCCTAACCCATGGGAAGACTTCTCAGAGTCGTTCAACAAGGGTGACAAGGTTAGCGGTACCATCAAGTCAATCACCGATTTCGGTATCTTTATCGGTCTTGACGGAGGCATTGACGGCCTGATTCATCTGTCCGACCTATCCTGGAATGAGACCGGCGACGAAGCTGTTCACAACTACAAGAAGGGCGATGAGATCGAAGCTGTAGTACTGGCAGTCGATCCTGAGCGTGAGCGTATTTCACTGGGTGTCAAACAAATCGATCGTGATCCGTTTGGCCAGTTCGTCGCTGACAACCCTAAAGGCAGCATCGTCAAAGGTGTCGTCAAGGAAGTTGATCAGAAATCTGCAGTGGTCGATCTTGGCGATGGTGTTGAAGGTGTCATCCGAGCAAGCGAAATCTCACGTGAGCGTGTAGAAGACGTACGCACAGAGTTCAAGGAAGGTCAGGAAGTGGAAGCCAAGTTCATTGGTACCGACCGCAAATCACGCATGTTAAGCCTGTCAATCAAGGCGAAAGATTATGCGGATGAAGCAGAGGCCATGAGCGACTATAACGACGGCACTTCAGAGCCAGCGGGCACAACCTTGGGCGATCTGATGAAAGAACAGCTAGGTAGTCTGGATAAGTAACTCTACCAGGCAATGCTGACATCAACCGGGCTTCAACTCGGTTGATGACACTGTAAGGCGAATTGCTCATGGGGAAGCCTGTGTGCAATTCGCTTTTTTTTTGAGTTTTTTACAGCGCAGCAAGTTATTGATTGTTGGAGTTTTCCAGTACACTGTATATCCATCGGCAGTGGTCTTTTGTAAGAAGAGGTACCTAAGGACCCATTGTCACGTGCCAGTGTCACAAGCGATGGTGACGATAATAAAAGACACAAAGGTGAATGATGAGTGATAGTACCAGGGCCGATCGTAGCCTGACAAAATCAGACCTTATAGAGGCTTTGGCTCGCAATCAGAGTCATTTGCCGCCCAAGGATGTGGAGTTGGCGGTAAAAAGCATTCTGGAAAAAATGAGTGCAGAGCTTGCCGGTGGTGACCGGATAGAGATTCGCGGTTTCGGCAGTTTCAGTCTTCACTTTCGCGAACCTCGCATTGGGCGCAATCCTAAATCGGGTGATGCCGTGGCTTTACGTGGTAAGCACGTACCGCATTTTAAACCTGGAAAAGAATTACGAGAGAGAGTCAACAACGGAACCGGCGGTGTAAACACCGGGACTGACGATGACGTCGATGACTAATGTACTGAGCGTTGTAGCCGCGAAAGAAAATTATCGTCTATAAGAATCGGGTGGTAATCGAATCTACCCTTGCGCTCTGGTCGCCAGACGTTTAACCACTTGTCGGGTGCTGTTGGTATGGGAAGTCTGTTCAGCACTACCAATTGATTGACGATGGTCAAGTCAATCACCGTCATGTCAACAAGCGTTAGCCAGACATGAAATCTGGGTTGATCAACTGTGCTTATCCCTGATGCGACACAATCTTCAATCGTTTGTTGAGTGGCATTGAACAGTCTTTCGCCATCGAAAGAGATATCGCCCACCGTAAGTGTCATGTACCTGTCATCAAGAAATTTCTGATCAAGGCAGGATTGCAAAAACGTATGACTGTCTGCCAGGCACTGGTAGGCGAAAGGTTCGACAGAGTTGTCTGCAGCGTAGTTTGCAGCGTGTGAACAGACGCCCTGTCGTATGCTGAAAAACGGCTCTTGCATGGCTTTTTTACTGGTCTGTACAAACAGATTCTCCAGCAAACGCGTCGTCTTTTCATCAAGCTTCAGCTCAGGTTCGAAGTGTTGGCGATATTCGATTCCTTGTGCTATTTTCTGTTCGAAAGACACTTTTGATACTCCGTTATACTGGTTGACAACACCGCGCTACAGTACCCGTAAGATGTCTTGTCAAAAGTGGTTCAACTCACAGAGTAAGGCTAACAAACAGTTGCGCTCTGCGCTTCCTTGAGTTTGTTCGCGTAAATGGCTCAGCTCTCACCGGGTATCCGGCATTTGCGCATACTACCTCATCAGGGGTACCACCTCTTCACCACAGTACATGACGTCGGAAGTTTACCGGGGTAATACGTATGACCATTCCGCAAATAAACGCAAGTTTCCTGTTCGATGTCGAGCACTCTCAACACCTGTCTTGCCTGGACCAAGTCAGGGTGGCGGCTGAGGAGACTGGCTTTATGACGCTTACGGATACCGACGTACAAGCCCGTGATGTTGTGCAGCTGATTGATGTGTATCGACGGTTTTTCCTGCTCCCGGAAAGTGAAAAAGCAGCCTTTGACATGACAAAGACGGGTTCCAATCGAGGCTGGGGGGCACCGGGAGCAGAACAGGTTGATCCCGACGCCAATCCTGATTTCAAAGAGGTGTTTGATTGCGGGTTGACGTTGCCTGACGATCACCCGCTATCAGCTCAAACCTACTATGCACCGAATCGATGGCCTGAGAATCCACCGGATTTCCGTCTGCTGGTACAAGCCTATTACGATAAGGTGATGCACATATCATTGGCTTTGCTGACCTATGTCGCACTGGCTATCGGGCGACCGGCGGATTTCTTCGCTGATAAGTTTAGCCAGCCCATGGCTTTGCTGCGAGGCAACTATTATCCGCCACGCCCATCCGGGGCATCAGATAAGGATTTTGGTATCGCGCCGCATACCGACTATGGCTGTCTTACGCTACTCGCGACCGATGGGTCCCCAGGGCTGGAGGTTCAGACCAGGGATAAAAAATGGATTCATGTTACTGCAAGCCCGGGGACATTCGTCATCAACTTTGGGGAGATGTTGCAGATGTGGACAGAAGGTCAGGTAGTGGCGACACCCCACCGAGTCATTGGTGGGTCGTCCGAGCGTCTATCCGTGCCATTTTTTTTCAATCCACGCTTTGATACGAATGTAGCCCCGCAGGGCGATGGACGGCAAATGCTGGCAGGGGACTATCTAGCCATGCGTTATGATCAGACGTATGTGCATCGTCAGCAGGAAATTTCCAATCCCTGATTTAGCACAGTGTTCTGCCAAAAAATCGAATGGGTGATGTTTTGATCATCACAGATATTTGTAGAGAAACCCCTACCGAATTTTTGTACAAATACTGTGGGAATTCATGGTCAAAGTTTTAATTAAACGAAAAATCACATTAAAAGGAAAATAGCGATTGCAACAATGCAACCATGGCATTTATAAATGATAATAGAAATTAAAGTCCTTGTACTGGCCGCTCTATGGCATTTTTTTCAATTTATTCTTATGGCAGTGCTTGTCAATAGGGAGCTGGGCGTTGGCAAGACGGTTTCATCGCGCGATCTTACGAAGCTTGGTGGCTCTATCGAAAGTCAGGTCAGTATACGTACGGCCCGCTTGATACGCGCGTTGGATAATCATTTTGAAGCCTTGATTCTGTTCACCCTGCTATTGCATAAAATTTCGAGTCCAGAAGCTTATAGAGCAGTATATAAGGCGCCGCACGGAGTTTTTACTGG
>ENA-ORXR01000438-ORXR01000438.1-marine-metagenome-genome-assembly--contig:-NODE-438-length-57102-cov-12.655975_pt1 | contig 57102 bp, 45 predicted proteins | sample MGYA00237866_ERZ511479 | MGnify/ENA metagenome assembly ERZ511479 | reverse complement strand
GTCACCACGGGGCGTGACAACAAATTAGTTTATCAATACGGCGACGAAACACGACCCCTGCAAGTCGATGAAGTCACGCTGAAATACCGCAATGGCAAGACCTTGTCTGAACGAACCTTCCCAACCTACCGCACGCATCACGGTCCAATTACTCACATGAGCCAAAACGGAAAATGGGTCGCGACGAAGATAAATTGGGATCCGGTTAACGCGTTGCGGCAGAGCTTTCTTCGGACGAAGACTAAAAGCCATCAAGAGTTTCGCGAGATGATGGATATCCGAACGAACTCTTCGAATAATACCGTTTATGCCGATAAGGACGGAACGATTGCATATTATCACGGAAATTTCGTGCCGGTTCGTGACCCCCAATTTGACTACTCCAAACCCGTAGATGGGAGCGATCCAAGGACGGATTGGACCGGCGTCCATGAGGTCGAAGAGGTGGTCACGATTACCAATCCTGCGGGCGGTTGGATACAAAATGCCAACTCAACACCCTTTACGGCGGCAGGTCCGGACAGTCCGAAACGTGAAGATTATCCGGCTTATATGGCGCCGGACAAAGAAAACTTTCGGGGTATTCATTCGGTGCGGCTTCTCGAAACCGCTACGGACATGACGGTCGATAGGCTGATTGATTTAGCCTATGATCCGGCGCTTCCGGCCTTTGAAGTTTTAATTCCGAGTTTGGTCTCTGCCTATGACGAGTCGAACAGAAACAAGAATTTACGTCCAGCCATCGCGGTACTCCGGGATTGGAATTATCAAACGTCTACAGACTCCACGGCTATGTCTTTGGCGCATGTCTACGGTATGGAAATTCTGCAAGGTGCAAAACGGCCGCGCGAGCGGATGAGCCGCATGGAACTCATAACCCATATGTCAAATGACGCCAGCGGAGCAGAACAGCTCTCTCTTTTCGCCGCGGCAGTTGATCGCATGAGGTCGGATTATGGTGACTGGAATGTGCCTTGGGGCGAGATTAATCGCTTTCAACGGCTAACCGGCGATATCGTCCAGCCCTTTGACGATGCGGCAAACAGCTATCCTGTGGGGATGGCGTCGGGCAGATGGGGCGCTCTGGCAGCTTACGGCGCGCGCCAAGCGAATGGATCGAAAAAGCTCTATGGATATCGCGGCAACAGCTTTGTGGCGGTTGTTGAATTCGGCGAGACGGTAACCGCGAAATCTCTGCTGGCCGGAGGACAAAGCGGCGACCCCAACTCACCCCACTTTGACGATCAGATTACGCGCTATATCGCCGGTGATTTCAAAGATGTCGCCTATTACCGGAAAGATGTTGAAGCGCGAGCAGCAGAAAGATATTATACCCGCCAAAGGGGAAAGTGATATGACGAAGTTTGAAATAGCTCTTGTCGGAACCGCCTTATTTATGGCGGGCTGCGCGACAACATCTTCGCCTGATGATTTAGGAAAACTCGAATATACCGGGTTCAGCACTAAATCTGACGGCTCGGCCTATCAATCCGTCATGGGCTTGACGTGTCCGACCGAAATTGACGGGATCCAGCGTACAAGCACCAAAGTCTATAATGACCGCGGAACCGATGTGGGTTGCAATTATTCCGATGATGATCAGATATTTACGGTTTACCTCGGCCGATTTCCAAGTGACGATCTGACGGGATACTTCCGCTATTCTCAATCCGCTTTGGAATATACCTATGACGCTAAAGGCTATGTTTATGATGAGGCGCTTTCGGAAAGCTGTAGCTCTGAATCAATAGACGCGGCGTCAATTATGTCAGGGTTTTCCGGCCTTCTCACCGGAAAGAATACATCAAATACAATCACGATTTCGCCCGCGCCAAGCGCGGTCTACATAAATGCTGACGCAGGAAAAATGTCCTTAGTCGTTGTTGATGAAATGTATGAAAAAGACTTTTTCAAAACACGCTATACCGGCGCTTACCGAGGGGCTGATGATGTGGAAAAAATCTGTAAACGCGTCAGAGAAAACTATTTAGAGATGAAGTCCTCCACTGACAAAGCCCGCGGTATTCAAATGTCTGAAACTGACAAGTTGATGGGATTGATGAATAGTTCAGGCGAGGGCAGCTAACATTTTAGCTCAGGCTTTTGGCTGAGGCTCAATAACGTCTGGCAACGCCTGAATTGATTCCATATACACGTTTTATGATAAAACGCACCGCACTCTACCCCGGCACATTTGATCCGATGACCCTTGGGCATTTGGATATTATGAAGCGGGCGGCTAAACTCTGCGATAAATTGATCATTGGTGTTGCGATTAATCGCTCGAAGGGCCCTCTCTTTGGCCTTGATGACCGGGTTCAGATGGTCGAGCATGTGGTTTCGCCGCTTCGTGAAAGCATGGAGGTTGAGGTGCTTCCTTTCGAAGGTTTACTGATACATTTTGTTGAACAATGCGGGGCCTCGATGATAGTGCGCGGCCTTAGAGCAGTAAGCGATTTTGAATATGAGTTTCAGATGGCCGGGATGAATGATCGTCTCAATCCTGATATTGAAACTGTGTTCCTGATGGCGGACCCGCAATATCAGACGATCGCGAGTCGTCTGGTGAAAGAAATTGCCAGGCTCGGCGGAGATGTGTCACAATTTGTGACGCCCGAAGTCGAAGCGCGTTTGAAGGATAAGTTTACATGAGTTACCGCATATTTTGGCCGCTAGCTATTTCGGCAGCCTTCGTTGGAAATGCCTGTGCTGCAGAGAATTCAGAGACGAAAATCTCCGAAGTGACTGCCGTTGCCGGAGCCGCTGTGACCGGTTTTTCTGCCCCTGAGGAAGCATGGCGGACAGTTGAACCGGAAAATCTCTTGGTCATTGATACAAAATACGGCGAGATCGGTGTTGAACTCTTCCCTGAAATTGCACCGAAACACGTCGCGCAAATCAAAGCTCTGGCGAAGCAAGGCTTTTATGACAATGTTGCGTTCCACCGCGTTGTTGAGGGTTTTATGAACCAGACGGGAGACGGTTCTAAAGGAGACGGAACGGGCGACTCTGATTTGCCCGATATCGAAGCCGAATTTACCTTCAAGCGCGGAACCGACATGCCTTTTACTTTAGTGACGGCGCAAAAGGCAGGCGAGGGCGAAATTGGTGTTGGTTTCTATAAGAACCTACCTATTGCCAGCCAGCCCACTAGCCAAGCGATGTTTACGAAAGACGGAAAAGTGAATGCCTTCGGTATTCACTGTAAAGGCGTAACGTCGATGGCACGGACGAATGATCCGAATAGTGCGAATAGCCAGTTCTTTCTCATGCGCGCGAAAGCCGACCATTTGGATACGCAATATTCGATTTGGGGAAATACGGTCATGGGATATGAATTGCTCGAGAAGCCGAAGGTCGGCGTCATAGGTGAAGTCCCCGGATGGGCGCCGGACCGTATGACCGATGTAAATATGGCGATCGACATGCCGGAAGCGGATCGTCCAAAGGTTCAGGTCCTGCGAACGGAACATCCTGCATTTAATAATTGGGTGAAAACTCAGAAAAAAGAAGACGGTACATTTCCTGATATTTGTGACCTGTCTGTCCCGACCCGAACACTTTAATTCCGCTTAACTCTACCCCCTCAAAACTAAATTTACGGAGCCAAACATGGCCGAAAAACTTATTATGACTGTCGACAACAACAAAGGCGATACGGGGGATGTGACGATCTTGCTGCGTGCTGATCTTGCGCCTTTGCACGTCGAACAAATTACGCGTTTAGCGAAAGAAGGTTTTTACGACGGCCTCACATTCCACCGCGTGATTGACGGTTTCATGGCGCAAGGCGGCTGTCCAAACGGATCAGGCATGGGCGGTGCTGACAAGCAAATTAAAGCTGAATTTAATCGTCATCCCCATCTGGAAGGCGTCTGCTCGATGGCGCGTTCATCAAATCCAAACTCTGCGTCGAGCCAGTTTTTCATCTGCCTCGATGAAGCCGGTTTCCTTGATAACCAATACACGGTCTGGGGCGAAGTCGAGAGCGGTATGGAGCTCGTCCACGCACTTCCAAAAGGTGAGCCGCCTCGCATGCCGGGTAAAATTGTCAAAATGACGGTTGCTTAATCCTCTAAAATAGGCAGTCCACTATGGACGTCTCGCTTTTTGATTTTGATTTGCCGGAGCGCTCAATTGCGCTTCGGCCAGCAAGCCCGCGCGACAGCGCGCGGCTTTTGCATGTTCCTGTCCAGACCGAATTCCAACATCACTTTGTTTCCGATTTGCCAAGCCTTCTGCGGGCAGGCGACGTTTTGGTATTCAATGAGACTAAGGTCTTTCCGGCAGCACTGACCGCGCGGCGGCCCGCGCGCGCGCATGGCGGCGGTGGAGATGTCGCGGTAACCGTCAATTTGCACAAAAAACGGGATCCCGCGTCCTGGGACTCATTTTGTCGCCCTGCAAAGCGCTTGCGGGTTGGGGATGAGTTAATTTTCGACGACGCCCTGTCTGCCGAAGTGTCCGATAAGCGGGACGGCGGGGACCTGACCCTGCGTTTCAACGCGTCCGCGCAAGCCCTGCAAGAGGCTTTCGAGCGATGCGGGGCGCCGCCGCTGCCGCCATATATCGCTAAGAAACGCAGTCCGGATGCGCAGGACATAGACGATTATCAAACCGTTTATGCGAAAGAGAGCGGCTCGGTCGCCGCGCCGACTGCAGGTTTGCATTTTACAGATAAGCTTCTGAAAGCATTGGATTTAGCGGGCGTCCAGCGCGAGGCGCTCACGCTGCATGTCGGGGCGGGCACGTTCTTACCCGTGAAGTCAGAAGATACGGATGACCACGACATGCACAGCGAGTGGTTTACAATTTCGGCTGAAACTGCGGAACGCGTAAATACAGCCAAGCAAGAAGGTCGCCGCATTATTGCCGTGGGGACGACAGCGCTGCGGGCTTTGGAGTCTTCGGGGCGGGACGGCGTTGTAAAAGCGCAATCCCGGGAGACGGATATCTTCATCACGCCCGGCTCAAAATTTCAGATTATCGACGGATTGATGACAAATTTTCATCTGCCGAAATCTACCTTATTTATGTTGGTGAGCGCTTTGGCGGGACTTGATCGGATGCAGGCCGCCTATAAGACGGCCATCGATGACGGATATAGATTTTACTCTTACGGGGACAGTTCCTTGATTTGGAAAGCGGCATAATGGCTAAGTTCCCCTTTGACATACATGCCACGGACGGAGACGCGCGGACCGGAGTCTTACGAACGCCGCGCGGCGATATCAGGACCCCGGCCTTCATGCCTGTCGGTACGGCCGGCACCGTCAAAGGCGTCTACATGGATCAAGTGCGTCAAGCGGGTGCGGACATTATTCTCGGGAATACATATCATCTGATGCTGCGCCCGGGCGCAGAGCGGGTGGCGCGTCTTGGCGGATTGCATAAATTCGGGGGGTGGGACGGGCCGATTCTGACGGACTCCGGCGGATTTCAAGTCTGGTCTTTATCGAAACTCCGTAAAATGACGGAGGAAGGCGTAACTTTTCAAAGTCATTTGGACGGGTCGAAACATATGCTGTCTCCGGAGCGTTCCATCGAAATACAAGCGGACCTGCTCGGCGCAGACATCTCTATGCAATTGGATGAATGTACGGATTTCCCTGTTAGCTATGACAAGGCCGCGAAATCTATGGAGCTTTCCCTGCGTTGGGGAAAACGTTCACTTGAAGCGTTTGGCGAGCGAGAGTCGCAAACATTATTCGCAATTGTGCAAGGGTCGAATTATCCCGAATTGCGTAAGATGTCGGCTGAGGCATCCATCCAAGAAAGCGCCGCCGGAGGATATGGCGGATTTGCGATTGGCGGGCTGGCCGTAGGCGAGGGGCATACCGCCATGTGCGAAACTCTGGATTCCACGACGCTTCATCTTCCAAAGGATCGGCCGCGCTATTTGATGGGCGTGGGTAAGCCCATCGATATTGTCGAGGCTGTCTACCGCGGGGTCGATATGTTTGATTGTGTTATTCCGACGCGCTCCGGCCGCCATGGTCAGGTTTGGACGGACACCGGACCATATAATATAAAACGCGCCGAATTTGCCGAGGATCAATCCCCATTGGATAGCGATATCGACTGCCCCGCCTCTCAAGATTACACGAAAGCTTACGTCCATCACCTTATTCGGTCGAACGAGTTATTGGGCGCAATGTTATTATCTTGGCATAATATTGCGTATTTTGAGGATTTAATGCGCAGAATCCGAGCGTCTATCGCTTCCGGCAGTTTTGAAGATTTTACAAAAGATTTCCGAAAAAATTGGTCCAAGCCAATAACATGAGATTAGATTGCTTTTCGGGTTGACGACTCTGCGGGCCGACCCTAGTTAGGCGCGGCTTTTGGTAAGCGCCCTTAGCTCAGTTGGTTAGAGCGCCTCACTTTTAATGAGGATGTCCGCGGTTCGAATCCGCGAGGGCGTACCATTCCCATCTTGTGGCATTTTTGCTACGAAAAACATTCCGTTTAAACATGATGCCGTTCAATAGGGGGCGACACCGTGATTCTTTACCGGAAGACGACTAGAACGATGAAACTTCATCCTTTTCTGGCACGAAACTGAATAAAGTGGTGCAAAAAGGCAACTTTTTATAAAAATCCTTCCTTTTTCGGTTGGAAGTGGATAATGGGACTTTGCATCACGGAACCTTTCCATGTAGCGGGAGTATTAGCAATTGCATCCCGTAGTGGGATTAACTGTTTTAACTAGGAAAATGGCATCGCCATTATTGGAGGAAATCTCATGAAGCATAAGCTTCTTATCGCGGCAGCAGCCACAGCTTTGATGGCCGCGCCGACATTCGCGTCAGCTCAAGACTATAGCGAGTATGATAACGCTGGTTGGTACCTTAAAGGTGCAGCCGGTTACGGCATTGGTACTGATATCGATTTGACAGGCACTTTTGAAGGTGACGTCGAAGCCGAAGGCAATGTTGCCGGTAACCTAGGTTTGGGTTACGATTTCGGTGAAAACTGGCGTATTGAACTCGACGGAACAACAAATTTCAATGATTATGGCGCTATTTCACAGGCTCCATCAAGCTACGCGAAACTGCGTACTGATGCGCTTATGCTTAACGCCATTTATGATTTCTCTGATTTCGACCGTTTTAAGCCATACGTCGGTGCCGGTCTCGGTATCATCAGAGGCGACGCAAGTCTTTCTTCTCATGATTTCCCAAATGTTAGCGGTTCAGCTCAAATCGTAAACCCTACATGCGTTGGCGATCGTGGAACACAAGCTGGAATCGACGGTTTCGATTGTGACACAAGCCAAAACGGCGATACTGACGCAGGCATCGGTTGGCAGCTTTTGGCAGGCCTCGGCTATGCCATCACTGACAAACTAACGTGGGACACTAATTATCGTTATGTTCAGTCACCTGACATGAATTTTGACGCGACGTTCACGAACGTAGCATCTGGCGTCTCATCTCCTGGTTCTGTAGAACTTGACGGCGTTGGCGCGCATCAACTTTTAACTGGTTTCCGTTATCGCTTTGGCGACTCGGCTCCGATTCCTATGCCGAAGCCGCCGGTTATGCCAACACGCGATTTCCGCTGTTGGGATGGCTCAATGGTCTTCAACGCCGGACAGTGTCCTGCGCAACCTGTAATCGAAGAAGTTGTTGAAGTTCAGCCTACAGTTCGTTGTTGGGATGGAACTATGGTATTTGACTCCGGTCAGTGTCTTCCAGAGCCGGTAATGGTTCAGTGTCCTGATGGATCTATGACGTCAGACATCAACTTCTGTGCCGCGACTGACACAACAGTGACACTTGGTGACCTTTGTGGTGAGCAGTATCGTCAAGAAATCATCTATTATGAGTTTGATAAAGGTGCTTCAGCTGAAACACGTAACACAATCTCTCGCATCCTGGATGCCGGTCAGTACTGTGACGTCCAAGGCATTCGTGTCGTAGGTCATACGGATACATCCGGTGCAGCTTCATACAACTTGGCACTCTCCAAGCGCCGCGCAACAGACGCGCTTAACGAGCTTGTTCGCCAGGGTATCAGCCGCAACGTTATTACTTCTGAAGGTAAAGGCGAAACAGAGCCATTCGTACAGACTGGTGACGGCGTCAAAGAGCAGTTGAACCGTCGTACAGAGGTTCTAATCACACTCGGCTCAGTCGGTGTAATGAACTAGACTGTTCACTAAGAAATATCGGAAAGCCCAGTCTTCGGACTGGGCTTTTTTTTGCGCAAATTTTACGGGTTTGTTTGAACGCCTGACGGGATGGTTAAGTTTGCCGGGTTTGCGTGGCGGGGTTTGCGTGGCGGGGTTTGGCGCTCAAATGCGGCGGCACCGTGCAGGCGCATGAACCCAGCGCCTACGCCCGAAAACCAATTCTTGGCGATAGATGAGGGAAGGCCGAGGAGGGATAGTTAAGGTAAAGGTGAGAGAGCAAGATTGTCTCTATCTTGCTATAGGACGTTCGTCATCAAGCTACCTTATATAAGGTTATCTGCAGAAATGACTTCGTTGCTATCATAACTCATCTGATTAGATTTCAATCTGCCATAGATAGGCGCGAAATCTTGCTGAGTTGCTTCGAAAAGTTGCTCGTAATTCTCAATAACAAAATATGATTTCTGATATTGGTCGATCTCATAATTCGTGCGCATGACACGCTCAAGATCGAAAGTGATCCGGTTAGGTTTATCATCCTCGAGCGCGTATCGGCTTTCCCCCGCTGATGAAACAATGCCCGCGCCATATATTCGTAGTCCTTGCGGGCTTTTGATGAGTCCAAATTCTACCGTGTACCAATAAAGTCTTGCCAGATTTTTGAGGGTCCCTAAGCCCAAGGCGCGAAGACCTCCTTGTCCATAAGCCTGCATGTAATCTGCAAAGACAGGGTTGGCCAGCATTGGAATGTGCCCAAAAATATCATGAAAAACATCGGGTTCTTGTAGGTAATCCAACTGGTCGCGGCGGCGTATGAACCGCCCCGCAGGAAAGCGTCGGTTGGCCAGGTGGGTAAAGAAGACGTCGTCCGGCACCAAATGGGGGACCATTACGATTTCCCAATCCGTAAGCGCTTTGAGGGCCGGATTAAGACGTTGTAAATCAGGGATCCCGGAGCGGCTGAGTTCCAGCCGTTCCAATCCCGATAGAAATTCGGGCGCAGCGCGATCAGCTAAAATCTCGAGTTGCCGGGAGTATAGGAGATCCCAAACCGCATGCTCATCGGCCGTATATTCATCCCAGCATTGGTCGATCGAGAAATCATCTCTCGGGGTTTGGCGGTCGACCACGGGGTCATGAATATTGGAAACTGTCATAAAAAACCTTTATCGCGAGAACGTTGCAAAATCCTTTCGTTATTCACCCTCGTCCTTTTTCTTTTTCCGCCCAAATATATCTTTCAACACATTTTCAATCTGTTCCTCCGGTTTTGGGGCTTCGTCAGCTGTAGTCTCAGATTCTGACGACTCGGCTACGGTCGTTTCGTTTGCAGCTTCACTTGGGCTTTCAACCAATGGGTTATCAGGCAGTTTCATAATATCCGTCAGGGTCGGTGCGGTAGGGGCCGTATCCGCGGCGTCACCTTCGTCAGTGGATCCCGAAGTTTCAACCGTGCCTTCGTCTGTTGGGTTTGAATTTTGATTGCCGCCAACGACCCCGCCCAAGATGTTTCCGAGCGCTCCGCCAACATTATCTTTTATGAGATTGCCCGCCTTAGCCCGCGCTTTCGCGGCGGCAATTTCTGTCAGCATTTCAGTATCTAGCCCCGCCTTTGCCTCGCCGAATTTACCGCTGAACTTTATGGGTATCCCAAACTGCGCGAGGTCGCTGCCTTCGCTTAATTTTGGCCGGATGCCGAAGTCTAATCGCTGATCGCCAATGTCGACTAATCCGGCCGCCTCCATAAAGAATCCGCCGGACTGGAGTTTAAAATTCCCCAAATTTACGCGGCCGTCAGTCACTGAAAAACTACCTATTAAGTCATTGAAATCGGTTACTTTCCCAAGGCCAAGTCCTTGCGGAACTGTCCGGCTTGTAAGCGCTTGATCTATCCCGGAAACTAGCTCGCCGGCATTTATCCCCAACAGCCGACCTTTCAACACTTTGAAGCTTCCTGACCCGTTTAGGCTTTTCATAATGGCTTCTTGGCTGATGCCTTGTCCGTCCAAAGCTAGTGAGAGATTTGCTGTGCCTGCGACTTTATCAAATCCCGAGGCGGCGCTTAAAAAACTCTGCGCGGCAACCGAGTCGATATCCGCCCTGATAGAGATTTTTGGAACGCCGCTAGCGCCGTTGATGGAGAGCGAGCCGTCAACGAGCCCGCCGTAAAGTCGGGATTTGGTCAGATTGGTTGAGAGAAGCGCATTTTTCAAATCGACGCGTCCCTCCGTTTCGCCGAGCGTTAGCCGGTCCATGATAATCTCGGATGCGGTGAAATCAATTTCCGCGTCGGCAGCTTCCAGCCCGCCTAAGTCTATCGGGGTGGTTGACCACGGTAGAATGACGCCTTCCGGTTTTTGTTCTGACCACGCGGCCATATAAGGGCGCAGGTCGAGCACATTCATTTCCAACTGACCCGTCAGAAGGGGCTTTTCCCCGGTCATATTTAAAACGAAATCGCCTGTTGTTGAGACATCATCCAAACCTAACGCGCCATTGTTGAAGTTTATAGCTTCCGGCGTACCGCTGACTTGGCCCGATAGGCGGAATGCTTCGAATATTGACCCGGCTGATGTTGACAGGGGCACATCGACATCTTGCGTCGCGGCTATCGCCCGCAGGGAGTTTGCGCTGAGTGTCAATGTGCCGGATATGTCGCTTTTATCGCCTATAGTAAGTTGGCCGTCGAAGTCTCCGTTTAGCAGACCGTCCTCTAACGCTGCGGTCAATCCGGATAGTGAATAGCCAGCCGCACTTGTTCCGATTTGACTGGAGAGGCTTATTCGCGTTGCCACATCCGAATAGGGAATTTCGCGCGGCAGGGCGGCGTCTAACGCGCCCAGATCGCTGATCTCTCCATTAAATTGACCGTTCAAGCCAATCGTCTCACCGTAGCTGAAATCGCCGCTATACCGCCCGTTCAGGAGACCCTCGGACGCCACTGCGGTGATTTCTGAAACTTGCGCGTTACCCTCCGCAAAGGAGAGCTGACCTGTCGCCGTCAGGCGTTTCAAAGCGGCGGCATCAGGTTGTGACAGTCCGGCAGTCTCGATGACCGCGGGCAAATCGCCCGTTTCTCCATTAAATGTGCCGGTAAGCGACAGTCCTTCGCTATAAGTCGCGCTGCCGTTGAAATTTGCTTTTAAATCAGGTCCGGTGACGGCTGATCGAATATCCGTCAACGTAAACTGCTTGCCTATCCAAGCCAAATTGCCTTGAGCATTGACCGAGGAGAGGGCGTTTAAGGCGTCCACGGGTTCATCCAAATAGGGCTGGATGACTGACACGTCATCAAGTTTTGCAGCGAAAGCCCCGGTGCTCGTTGCGCCTTCAGACAGATCAACGCTGCCGTCATATGACGCCTCAATTCCTGAGCCTTGCGCGGTGACTTCCAATGCCGAGAATTTGGTGGAATTCGGCCCGTACGCAACTTTCCCCTTTGTGGTTACTGCGGACAGCAGGTTCAGGGCGTCAATCGGCGTTTCCAAATAGGGCGCAATAACAGACATATCGTCCAACCGGGCGGTGAAGTCGCCATTGGCGATTAGGTCTGTCGACGCGTCAACACTCCCGATGTAACTCACGTCCAAACCTGTCCCTTTAGCGGCGAATTCCAATTTCGGAAGCTTCGTTACCTTGGGGCCGTAGGAGATATCTCCTTTTGCACTCAGGCTTGTCAGCGGCGGTAGCTCCAAGTCTTCGGGCAGCGGTAACCGCGCAGCGAACGAAAGCGGGGCGTCACTGCTGCTGACGTAGCTAGCATTAAAGGCAATATCTTCACTTTTGAGAAATTGTCCGGAGGCGTCTATCCCGCCTTCATCCGTCTCAATTTTAGCCTCGAAATTCGTTGCGTCCCCGGCGAGAAAATCAAAAGGAGATTGTAGCTCCGCCTTTAGGTTTGTCGCAAGGCCATCAACAATAAGGTCGCCTTCAAGCTTCAAGGGCGATTTAAGGCTCGGGGCCCGCAAGGCGATATTAATATCATTGATCGTCGTGTTTTGTCCCGAAGCCGCATCTGAATAAATCACTTTACCGTCAGAAATTTGTAACAACCCTAGTGACGGATCATATTCAGTGTACCGGCCATCGCGTTTGTAGGGGCCTGATTCTTCCGGCTCTACGGACGCATCGTCGGTGTCGGCGAGGGTCCAATTGACGTCACCATTGACTTGTTTCTCCAGCCTTATTGTCGGCGCATTTAGCGTCACGCCGGATATTTCGACCTGTTTGCGAAGGAGTGGCCAGAGCTTAACTTTTGCCGCCATACCTTGCACGTCGACAAAGTTATTTCCGCTAAAACCTTCGGGATTAGAAAGGGTTACGGCGCCTGTTTCAACCTTTATTACGGGGAAGGTTGAGAGCTTAATATCGCCGACGATATTGACGTCGCGCGCGAATGTCTTGCTGAGCTCGCTCTCCAGCTTGGTCCGATACGTGTCCGTCGGAACCAGCCCGGGCAGGATTAATATGGCGCCTACCAGGAGAATGACGATAAGAACTAGGGCGATGAGAATACGTTTGATCATGAACTCAGAGTAAACGACCGCTGTAGTTTACTCCAATTTTATTTGATTAATGTTCGAGAATGAGCGTTAATGCGACTCATAAGCTGCGCACTCATGCATTTTGAGGCTGACGGATACAAATTTTGTCAAGCGTAGATGGCGAAGGAGCAAGATAATGTGTAATAACCCCAATCATAACCACGGCGCAGAGACGGCGCCCCATGAAGCCTTCATGCCGCGCCGCAAGCTCCTGCAGGGCTTGGTTGCCGGCGGCGCCGTTGCAGCCGGAGCCTCGGTCACGGGATGCACAACTAATCCCTATACGGGCAGTAAACAATTCTTGGCCTTTGCGCCGAAAGACCTTTCCGGCGCGGCTGAAGCCAGCTGGGCAGAGATGAAGGCAAAAATCCCGACTTCTAGCGATCCTCGTTATACATCGCGCTTAAGAAACATTGGTAGTCGTATTTCCCGTGTCTCGCCTTTCGCGAAAGAAAGCTGGGATTATCAGGTTTTTGATACGGATACGAAAAACGCTTTTGTTTTACCGGGAAATCGGGTCGGCTTTTACAAAGGCATGATGGATTTCGCAGAATCGGACGACGCGATTGCTGGAATTATGGGCCATGAAGTTGGCCATGTTGCGGGCGCACATGCCCGCGCTCGCATGTCTTCTCAAATGTTGACACAAGTCGCCGTCGCAGGCGGCACTATCCTTGGTGGATCGCAATATTCAAAGCAATGTAAAGATGTACCGGCCGAGCAAAGAAATGCGTGTTTACAAGGTGCTCGACAAAAGACGGCGAGACTTCAACAAGCCTTGGGTCTTGGGGCTCTACTTGGCATTACATTGCCTTATTCTCGCCGACACGAGACGGAATCTGACTTACTCGGTGCAAATTACATGTATCACGCAGGGTATGACCCGTACCAGTCCGTGAAGCTTTGGGAAAAAATGGCTGCAGAATCTAAATCTCGTCAGCCAACAATCCTTTCGACCCATCCCGATCCGGCGGACCGCGCCAAAGTGCTTTACGATTTTATTCAGAAGCAAGAGAAGATGGGATCCCAAGGATTTAAGAACATTCGGACCTAAGGGCTAACCCTGACTCAAAAATACATATGATAGACGGGAAAAGGGTTGCACCTTTTTCCCGTCTGTCTTAATCGGCGCATTCCAACAGATGCCGCCTTAGCTCAGTTGGTTAGAGCGCTGGTTTGTGGAACCAGAGGTCCTTGGTTCGAGACCAAGAGGCGGTACCATTTCTCAAAATTCCTACGACATCACACCTATCGCTAACGCATGGTTAACGCTCGCCCCACTATACTGCGCTCGGGACAGGTGGGAAACGCATGACGTCTATAACAGGATTTATAAATCGTGTGGGTAAGGCCACAATTCGCCAAGCCCTAAATGGCGATATCGCTGAATTTCGGGCCAATGCCGTTCAGAAGATCGGCCGCGACATTCGCGCGGTGCAACTGAATGATGCCGAGCGTGCGTTTGCTACGAAATTGATGGATCGTATTTGCTTGGATGTCTCTGCTTTGGTGCGGCGCGCTTTGTCCGTCACACTCCAGAGTTCGGAAAATTTACCCCGCCATATCGCAAAAATTTTGATCGAGGATATTGATTCTATTGCTATTCCAATATTGGCGTCTTCGCCTGTCTTGACAGATGGAGACTTAACGGATGTGCTTAAATCGAAAGCGGCGGATAAAATCCGTGCCATTGCCCAGCGAAAAACCCTGAGTTTACATATTTCGCATGCAATCATCAGCTTTGGTGACGGTGTTGCGACGGCACGCGTCGCGGCCAATGACGGCGCCTTAATTTCTACCGAGACCGCTCAAATGATCGCTGATCTCCATGCCAATGATGACCTCATACGGGAAGCGGCCTTGTCTCGACATGATATGCCGCCCGCCGTCATCGCGAAACTGATTGAACATAGTACCGATAAGATCGACTCCAATCTTCGATCCTATCCCGGCATATCGGATACCCGTGCAGCGATGATCGCACGCAATACGCGCGAACGTGCGCAAAGTTTTGTTATTGGCGAAGGGTGGCCCGCAGACAGATTGCGCGATTACGCACGCGCCTTGGATAAGTCCGGAAAATTGACGCCGCGGTTGATTTTGCGCGCCGCCGGTCGTGGTGATCTGCGTTTTGTGAGTATAGCGCTCTCTATATTGGCGGGGCAGACATTGGAAAAAACAAGACTGATGGTTTTTTCCTCAACGGGTCTCGGGGCGAAGGCCGTTGCCCTGCGAGCGCGTTTTTCCGTGCATCAGGTCGAAATTTTGACGGCCTGTATTCAAACTTACCTTTCTGTTGAGAGAGAAAATCGCGCCCTGTCGCCGTCGAAATTTCAGCTTTATGTCGCCGAGCGCTTGGTGACGATGGAATTGGATCTGCCGGAAGACGTAAAGTCCGATATGCTCGACATTTTGGATGTCCACACCGGATTACGGGAAGTGGCTTGATGGATTATCGGCCGCGTATTCTCTAATAAATTGGAACTGCGCTAGGTCGCAAATTGCTCCTGCAAGATTTTTTCGGCCAGGCCGTGATCCTCATCGAATAATAAAGAGAGCGTCGACTCTTCATCCTGTTCAATTTCAATTGAAATCAAATTTTGTATTTCCGAATTATCCGCTGAGGCTGATACGGGGCGCTTATCAGGATCAAGCACATCAAAGCGAACCTTTGCGTGACCCGACAAGAGAGCGCCGCGCCAACGACGCGGTCTGAAGGCGCTAATGGGTGTTAAGGCTAAAACATCGGCGCCCAGAGGAATAACGGGGCCATGTGCCGAAAGATTATAGGCTGTTGAACCAACCGGCGTGGAGAGCATAATTCCGTCCGCGATCAGTCTTTCTAACCGTTCTTTGCCGTCAACGCTGATACGAATATGGGCGGCCTGTTGTGACTGGCGGAAGATGGAAACCTCGTTAAAGGCGATGTCTGTGAAGCAGCCTCCCGCAGCCTCTGCCGTCATGCGTAGCGGGTGCACGGGCGTAACAGTCGCCTTTTCCAAACGTGCTTTTAGCCCTTCCGGGTCATATTTGTTCATCAGGAAGCCAACGGTGCCTTTATTCATGCCGTAAACGGGCAAGCCGCGCGTTACCAAAGGAAGATGTCGGCGCAGGGTTCCCAGCATAAAACCATCTCCCCCAAGGGGTATTATGGCATCCGCCTCAGCGGCATCTACATTGCCGTAACGCGAGACGAGTTCTTTGAGAGCGTCTTGGGCATCGGGGCGGCGAGACGCGACGAATGTGAGTTTTTCGAAATTATTATGTCCCATGCCATTCGCTTTATATTTGACGGACGTCGAGGGCAAAGCCTAATCTCCTCGCGTGTTGGGAGCCAATATAAAGATTTTTGCCGCCTTGGGTTTTTCGATGGCGGTCCATTCGCTTGCGTTTGCAGGGGCTTGGAATCAGCGCGCGGGTGAGGGGCAGGTAATTTCCACATCGGCGTGGGGCCATGCGAGTCAAATCTTTGACGATGATTATAACGCGATCCCGCTGCGAGGTTTTACAAAAAGTGAAACGCGGCTTTATATCGAGCAAGGTGTAACGGACTGGTTGACGTTTGTCGGGAATGGCGGGTTTCAAACCTTGAACTTTCGAGATGGCGACTCGCGCTTTGATTTTGAAGGCTTGGACGACATCGAAATCGGGGCCCAACTTAAAACATACTCCCGAGAAGGTTTGGCGACGTCTGTTCGGCTGAGCTATGTCATCGATAGTCGTCTTGATAATCAAGTTATTGATATTCTTTCGGGAGGCGACAAATTCGAGGCGAGGGGTTTAATCGGCCAAAGCCGCGAAACGCTATTGGGAGATTTTTTCTATGATGCCCAAATCGCGCTGCGGACCGAGGCGTTTGATAAGGTTGACCAGACCCAGGCGGCGTTGACGCTCGGATATAAGCCGACGCAACGCTGGCTTTTGATGGTGCAGTCTTATGCTATTGTTTCTGCAGCAGAGACGGTTGATGGATTTAGAGTTCCGGAGCAATTGGAAGTCAGCTCGCACATATCTATCGCGCGTCAGTTCAAGCCGGGACGCTATATTCAATTGGGCGCAGGACAGACCATATTTGGACGAAATATTGTGAAAGAAAGAAGTCTTTTCATAGGTTTATGGACTGAATATTAAGGTGTCGTTTTTGACTTAATGTAAGCTTGCACGGCGTCCCGGTCCTCTTGTTTCTTTAGGCCGATGAAGGTCATTTTATTGCCTGGCATATATTTGGATGGCCGCGTCAGGTAGCCGTCCATCGTCTCGTCATCCCAGATAATATTCGCGGCTTTCATTGCTTTGGAATAGGCGAAGCCTTCTTTGGAGCCCGATTTAGCGCCATAAATATCCCATAAGTTAGGACCCACTTTATGGCGTCCGCCTTCATCTAAAGTGTGGCAAGCCCTGCATCTCGCATAAATTTTGGCGCCGCGTTGGACGGGAGTCATCTCGACGGCGGCTGCCTTAGGCGCAGAAGGCGCCGGATTAGATTCAGACGAACCGGACCCGCCGCAGCCAATCAAAAGGGAATACGCTAAAATAGAAAGGATGGATATTTTCATCCGCGCTCTGTGCCTCAAACCCAATGCCTCTTCAAGTCGGTAGGGGGTATTCATGCGGACAAGTCTAATTAAACGATGGACGACATCACATGCCTTATCGCACAGGCGCGTTGGAAAAGACGACCCACTGCGAATTATGGTCCGCGCGGCGATTTGGCCCTTAAAAAGAGCCGGACTACATGCCATATTGGTTTTAAATAAAAATAGAGATGACTATGACTTTTCAGGCCCCGGTAAATGCGATGCAATTCCTTCTCCGTCACGGGGTGGATATGGATGAAATCGTCGCTCAGCCTCAATTTTCGGACACGAATGACGAGCTCATCGGCGATGTGTTGAACGGTGCAGCCGTCTTTGCCCGCGATGTTGTCGCGCCAACCAATTGGGATGGAGATCAAACCCCTGCGAGTCTGTCCGGTAAAGATGTGACGGCGTCACCCGGTTTTAAGAAAGCTTATGCGGCCTTTGTCGATTCGGGGTGGCAAAGTCTGGCTATGAACCCTGATATCGGCGGTATGGGTCTCCCTACTGCGGTATCGGTCGCGACAAACGAAATGATCTACAGTGCGAATATGGCGCTTGGGCTATGCCCGATGCTCACAAGCTCGGCGACAAAAGCGATAGAAGCCCATGCGTCAGAGGCGCTCAAAGATATCTATATCCCTAAGATGGTCTCAGGTGAGTGGACAGGCGCTATGTGCTTGACCGAGCCGCAAGCGGGCTCGGATTTGGGCCCCGTGCGGACCAAAGCCGTGGATAATGGCGATGGGACCTATGCAATTACGGGACAGAAAATCTATATCACATGGGGTGACCATGATTGCGCCGACAACATTATTCACCTCGTGCTGGCGCGTCTTCCTGACAGCCCTGATGGGTCTCGCGGAATAAGCCTCTTTATCTGCCCGAAGATGTTCGTGAAAGAAGACGGAAGCCTTGGCGAGCGTAATGATTTCTACCCGATCGGCTTGGAGCATAAATTAGGCATTCATGGCAGCCCGACGTGCGTCATGGAATTTGACGGTGCCAAAGGCTGGCTCGTGGGCGAGGTCAATCGCGGATTGGCCTGCATGTTTACGATGATGAATGAAGCGAGACTATTCGTCGGCGTGCAGGGTGTCGCCATTGGCGAGCGCGCCTATCAGGCGGCGCTGCAATATTCGCATGACCGCGTACAAGGCACGCCGCCGGGACAGGAAAAAGGGGCGCCGATTGTGCATCATCCGGATGTGCGGCGCATGTTAATTGACATGAAAGCACGGCTGATGGGCGCGCGGGCGATTGCTATGGCAACGGCAGCTGCCGATGATCTCGGCAATCATGCGCGGGCAGGATTGCTGACGCCGATCACGAAATCTTATGGCTCTGACTTAGGCGTAGATGTCGCGTCTATCGGCGTCCAAATACACGGCGGGATGGGCTATGTTGAGGAAACAGGCGCGGCCCAGCATTTACGAGATTCCCGCATCGCGCCGATCTATGAAGGGACGAACGGCATCCAAGCTATGGATCTTGTCGGACGGAAACTTCGCAGAGATGGCGGCGATGAAATGCGCGTATTGATGTCTGACCTAAAAGAAATCAAAGTCTTAGCGGAAGAAACCTCAGGTGATGGCGATCGTGACCTCATGGTTTGTGTTCGGGCCTTAGACGCCGGCATTGAAACATTGGCGACAGCGACAGATATTTTGCTCAACGCCAAGGAAGAAGACGCGTTATCTGTTGCGTCGCCTTACTTGACGCTTTGTGCACAAATCCTGTCCGGGGCCTTGCTCATTAAAGCGGTTGCGAATGGACTAAAGTCGGGCGATGCCCATGCTGCATCCATGGCAAGTCTCGCCCGCTATCACGCGCTTTCCGTGATGCCGCGCGCGGCCTCTCAGCTCGATTTCATTCGGGCGGGCGCAGATCCGGTCTTTGATTTTCCGCTCGGGCAGCTTGCAGACCTCTAGGGCTTTGCTCTAAAGGGCGGGCATGTCAGCACAACCTCAAAACAAACCTCATTCGCGCCCGGTTAAACGGGCACGCCGGATAACGGCCCCGCAAATCTCGGCGCGTAAAGGCGGGGCGCCTGTTGTCTGCCTCACGGCCTATGATGCGCCGACCGCCGAAATTATGGACGAGCACGTCGATTTGATTCTCGTTGGAGACTCGCTTGGAATGGTTGTTCACGGGCTGCCGTCGACCGTTGGCGTGACTTTGGACATGATGATCCTGCACGGTAAGGCCGTGATGCGCGGCTCCAAAACGGCCATGGTTGTCGTGGACCTTCCGTTTGGTGCTTATGAAGCGAGTAAAGAACAGGCCTTCGCCGCTGCGTCGCGCGTCATGATGGAAACGGGATGCCAAGCGGTCAAGATTGAAAGCGGGACCTATGCCGCTGAAACAATTGAATATCTCGTGACACGCGGCATTCCTGTCATGAGCCATGTCGGCCTTCGTCCGCAGAGCATGCACGTCCTTGGCGGCTTTAAAGCGCGCGGCCGCACAGCCGAAATTGCTGACGAAATCGTCAAAAACGCCGTAGCCGCTGCAGAAGCGGGAAGTTTTGCCGTCGTTGTTGAGGGCGTGTCGGAAGAGCTTGCTAACCGCGTCACTGAGGCCGTTGATATCCCAACGATAGGCATTGGCGCGTCTGCACAATGTGACGGACAAATTTTGGTAACCCCGGATATGCTGGGCCAATTTGAGAGAGTTCCAAAATTCGTGAAAAAATACGGTAATCAACTGGAAGCAACCCGCGAGGCAGTTGCCAAATATGCCGCAGAGGTAACGGACCGAAGTTTCCCCGAAGAGGCCAATCTCTATCATTTCAAGAAACCTACTTCCTGACCCATCCGTAATGCCGTTAGCTGTTGTATCGACTCTGGCGCGCGGTTAGTCTTACGCAAATTTTCTGGTGCTTTGCACCGCCTGACTCAAGGACCTAAACGTGGTCGATTTTATCAATGAGGTGGAAGAGGAACTCCGTAAGGACGACTATAACCGCCTTCTCAAGAAATATGGCCCTGCTATCGGGGTTGTTCTTTTTCTTATCATTGCCGGAACGGGATACTTGGAATTCCGCAAATATTCCGCCGACAAAAAGGCGCAGGCGGTATCTGCCGTATATGCTGCGGCAGATTCAAAGCTCGACAATGGTCAATCAGATGAGGCTGTATCGGCTTTTGTAAATTTGGGCGAGACAGGACCCGAAGGGTATGCGGGGCTGGCCTATATGCGCGCTGCGGCCATTTTAGAGGATAAAGGCGACATCGGCGGCGCCGTCCGTCATTTCGATCAAGCCGCTGCCAAATTTTCAACGCCGCGTCATAAGCAGTTAGCTCAAATAAAAGCTGCCTATTTGCTGGCAGATCAAGGCGCATATTCCGATGTTATCGACCGGACTGCGCCTCTAGCTGAAACGGACGAGCCATATGAGTTTTTGGCGCGAGAGTTACTCGGTTTCGCCTATGCCGAGGCGGGGAACGAGTCGTCGGCCCGCGAACAATTTGCCTATCTGACATCGGTTCCTGGCGTTCCGGCGAGCGTAAAGCAACGTGCGGAGCAATCTATGGCTTTGATGAGTACGAAAGCCTCGCTGGCTGCGCCGGAGCCTTTAGAGACGGTTGAACCGGACGTCGCGCCTGAAAATCCATCTGACACTGAAACTGTAGAGCAGGGTGATAAGACCAATGAAGACTAAGTCACTATTCCTTATGGCCTTGAGCGCAACTCTACTCACGGCCTGCTCAACTCTAGATGCGATTAATCCTTTCGACAAAACCGAAGCTGAAATTCGTGAGGAGCAGGGCAGCGTCGCAGGTGATGATCAGAGAATTGCGATTCTCGAACTCTCCGAAACTCTTACGGTGGCCGCTCCAACTGCGCCTGAATTGATACTGCTGCCGGACCCTTATGTGAATACGGATTGGCCGCAGGCCGGCGGCAATGTTCAGCATGTTGTCCAGCATACCGGCGCAACCGGACCGCTCGAGAAGTCGTGGACGAAAGATATCGGCGAAGGGTCAGGCCGTAAGGGACGCGTGATTGCGCAGCCTGTGATCGCCAATGGCACGATCTTTACGTTGGACGCGCGCTATAATGTTATGGCCATCGAGGAAGCCACTGGCAGTAAATATTGGGACTTCAAGGTCGAGGGTATCGAGCGCGAATCTACCCGCGAAGGGAAAACAAGTTTCATTGACCGCATCAGAGATCCGCTGACCTTCACCGATGGTGATGGCACGGATAAAGAAGGCGTCGGTGGCGGCCTTGCCTATTCAAACGGGACCCTTTTCGTGGCCTCCGGTCTTGGAAAAATGGTCGCGTTGAATGCGCAAACAGGAGATATGATTTGGTCTCGCGAGACGCGCGTGCCGCTGAATTCTGCGCCTGCGGTTGATAACGGCCGGGTTTTTGTCATCTCTGATGATAATGAACTTTTCGCTCTGAATGAAACGACAGGAGACGTGTTGTGGTCCTATCAAGGGATTACGGAAACCGCCTCTATGCTGACTGCGCCTGCGCCTGCCATTATTGACGACGTCGTCATCGCGCCATTTACGTCCGGCGAATTAGTGGCCTTGCGCGTTCAAAACGGTGTCGTGCTATGGCAGGACGCTTTGTCGTCGACGGCGCGCTTAACGCCATTGGCGTCGCTGAACGATATTTCCGGCGGCCCCGCTGTCGCAGATGGCTATGTCATCGCCTCCGCGCAAAGCGGCGTTATGACGGCCTTTGATTTGCGAACCGGCCAACGGGTTTGGTCGCAGCCGGCGGGCTCGCTCAGCATTCCGCTCATCGTTGGCGATGTCGTCTACACAGCAACAACGACAGGCCAGATTGCGGCGATGTCTAAGCTGGACGGTCAAATGCACTGGATTGAACAATTGGAGAATTTCAAGAACGCGAAGAAGCGTAAAGAACGAACGGTTTGGACAGGTCCAATTCTTGCGGGTAACCGCCTCGTTGTCGCGAGCTCTCGTGGTGATGTTGTGGTCCTGGACCCTCGCGCCGGAACGGTTCTGAAAGAAATAGATATTGGAGGCTCAATCTTTGTGCCGCCCGTTATCGCCAATGAGACGGTTTACCTTCTCACCGACGAGGCCAAACTCGTCGCGTTAAAATAGTCACATGGCGCGTAAACGGCGCTATGAGGACGAGGACGAACCGGAAACGACGAATAGGCGCCCGGCGCGTATTGCAGTTATCGGCCGTCCTAATGTAGGCAAATCCACGCTTTTCAACCGCATGGCAGGAAAGAAGCTTGCCATCGTCAATGATACGCCGGGCGTGACGCGCGATGTCCGGGAAACGAAATCAAAGATCCGCGGTCATGATATGACATTGATGGATACAGCGGGATTTGAAAATGCAACGGGCGACAAGCTTGAAGCCCGTATGCGCAGCCAAACCGAACAGGCCGTCCAGGGCGCGGATGTTCTGCTCTTTGTTTATGATGCGCGCGAGGGCGTTACCCCGCTCGATCGTATTTTTGCAGATTTCGTGCGGAAGCAAGGCAAGCCTACCGTGCTCGTCGCGAACAAATGCGAAAGCAGCGCCGCGGACACCGGCATCAATGAAGGTTATTCTCTAGGCATGGGCGACCCTGTCGAGGTCGCTGCTGAGCATAATATTGGCATGGTGGATTTGGATGATGCCGTCGACCTCGCTTTGCGAGAGGTCAAGCTTGAGGTTGATCCGGAACCTATGGACACCTCCGAAGCGCCCGTTCGTATTGCTATTGTGGGGCGTCCGAATGCAGGCAAATCCACGCTCATCAACACGTTGATCGGTCAGGACCGTCTATTGACCGGGCCAGAGGCGGGCGTGACGCGCGATTCAATCACGATTGATTATGTCTGGCAGGGCCGCCGCGTGCAGTTCCATGATACGGCGGGCATGCGCAAGAAAGCTAAAGTTCAAGAGACACTCGAATCTATGAGTGTTCAAGATACGCTCCGTGCCATCAAATTTGCGCAAGTCGTTGTGCTGCTCATGGATGCGACGTCGCCTTTCGATAAGCAAGACTTACAAATTGCGGCCTTGTGTGAGCGTGAAGGGCGGGCTTTGGTCCTTGGCATTACGAAATGGGATTTAGCGCAGAACAAGTCTGAGATGTCAAAAGCCCTGCGCGAAGCTGCGGCGCGGTTACTCCCACAAATTAAAGGCGTGCCGGTTGTCATGTTCTCGGGCTTGACAGGGAAGTCTGTGGACCGCCTTCTACCTGCCATTGAACGCGTTCAGATCGATTGGTCCGCAAAGATAAAAACATCAGAGCTCAATGATTGGCTTGGCGAAAAAATCACCCGCCACCCGCCGCCCGCCGTGAATGGTCGGCGCATTAAGCCTAAATATATCAGTCAAACGAAAACGCGTCCGCCGACATTCGTGTTGAAATGCTCCCGCGCAACCAAGCTGCCGGAGAGTTATAAGCGCTATCTTATAAATGGCTTGCGGGAAGATTTTGACCTCTGGGGCATTCCGATCCGCATGAATATCAAAGCAGATAGCAATCCCTATGACACTGATGACCGCATTCAAGGCAAAGAACGCCTTGGCAAGGTTAAAAAAGGCCGAGAAAATGTCGGCCGGGTCAAAAAGCATCCGCGCAAGACTGTTGACTAACGCGCGCATTGTTCACGCTCACATTTTGCGTCTCCCAACGCGAAAACAGATATTCCGATTTCAGAGTGGGCGGGTTTTCGGAATAGGATTTTCAAGTCCGGTGATGCGGCAATAGTCGCTGATCTTTGCGTCGATCTTAGCAATTCTAATGGCTCTATTATCCATCATTTGTGCCAGTCTCTTGGGGCCGGATAGCACCAATTCTTTATTGGGGTCGGCAGAACTGGATATCCCAAAATCATCACCGTTTTTTAGCCGGGAAAATTCTTCAATAAGCACCAAGCGTTCCTGCAAATATCCGTCCAGTCGTTGTTGATAATGAGAGACGGCGTCAGTCAATGCCGTTGCCCCGCAACGGCCGCTGCTCGTGAACCCATGTTGTTTATTCTGCTGAAAACGGGGTGTCCGTGAAGTTTCTCTACAGGGTCTAACATAAGATCCGACGGTAACCGATAATACCTTTCGAAGGCAACCATCCGTCTAGGGGCGTCCCGATTCACGTTAACATCACAGCGGATAGCAATTGTGATGGGTCCCCTATGACCGCACGCAAGGCAAGGAACGCCTGTGCCGTCTGGGGGGAGGTCATAAAATTGGTGGGAGAGTCGAGAAACATCCACCAAGGGAAAGGGACTAATTGGGAAGTTCACGTTGGATGTTTTTTCAAAAAAAACATATCCCGATTGCGAGAACTGATTATTCGCAAGCGGCACTTGCCGAGCGGGCTGGCGCGACGCGCCAGACAAACTTTGCGATCGGAGCGCAAAAATACGCGCCTTTGCTCGAGCTGGCCTATCGGATAGCCTATGTTTTGTATGAGGCTGTCGACGCGTTATTCGTCTTTAGTCCTGATTGGGATTAACCGCTGAATTTCTTGAGCGTGCCAGTTTGATCATATTCGGCGCTTAGGAGCTGAGATAGATTTTCCCAATGGGCAATGGGGTCAGGCAGCGTGCTGGCATCTTCGCCCGGAACGGCTTTCGCCCGCATGGCTGTGCGCGTTCCGCCCGGATCGTAAATATTGACGCGGACGTTCGTTATCTCTGTTTCTTGCGAGTAGATATTCGCCATGGCTTCCAGTCCGGCTTTAGAAATGGCATATGCCCCCCAATAGGCCTTATGGCTCTGCGCAACAGAGCTCGTGACGGCGACAACGCGCCCGGCGTCGGACGCGCGCAGCAAGGGGTCAAGCGCCCGAATAAGGCGATAATTGGCAGTCAAATTGACAGAGATGATACCGTCAAAATCGGCAGGCTTTGTGTGGGGCAGGGGCGTAATATCGCCGAGCTGTGCAGCATTGAGTAGCAGGCCGTCTAGTTTTTCAAAGCGTTCATAGAGGGCTTTACCCAAACGGTCGATCGAATCACCGTCTTTTAGATCCATTGGGACGAGCGTGCATTGGCCGCCGACGGATTTAATGTCGTCGTCCAGATCCTCTAGCCCGCCCTGCGTTCTGGCAATGGCGATGACATGGGCGCCGTGGGCTGCGAGTTGTTTGGCCGTCGCGTATCCAATACCTCGGGATGCCCCGGTGACGAGGATTATGCGTCCTGAATGATCGGTCATAAAGCTTAGGCGACTTCTACGAGAAAGGAGAGTTGCTTCCCGCCAAGCAATTTACGGTCGCGGTCAATCAAAGGCGTCGGATAGTCGCCCGTGAAACAATGGTCCGTATATTGCGGCGCGTCATCGGCGCGATATTCTTCGCCCATTGCCCAATAGAGCCCTTCAACCGAAAGGAAGCCGAGGCTGTCAACTTCGAGCATCGAGGTCATTTCCTCCAGCGAATAATTAGCGGCGATAAGTTTTTCTTTTGTCGGCATATCGATCCCGTAATGGTCCGGGAATTTGATGGGCGGTGACGCCGAACGGAAATGAACCTCCTTCGCGCCGGCAGCCTTTATCATGCGAACTATTTTAGTCGAGGTTGTCCCGCGCACGATTGAATCATCGACTAGCAAGACGCGCTTGCCTTCAATCATCGACTTGTTGGCAGAGTGTTTGAGCTTCACGCCCATGTCGCGAATTTGCTGCGTGGGCTGAATGAAAGTTCGTCCAACGTAATGGTTTCGAATAATGCCCAGCTCGAAAGGAATGCCCGTTTTCTGCGCAAAGCCGAGTGCCGCCGGCACGCCGCTATCGGGGACCGGAATGATGACATCCACGTCAGCCGGGGTTTCTTCAGCGAGGCGCTGGCCCATACGTTTCCGAACTTCATAAACGGATTTACCGCCAACGACGCTGTCGGGGCGGGCGAAATAAACGAATTCAAATATACACGGGCGACATTCGGCATTTGGAAAGGCCGTGAAGCTGCGGATGCCGTCTTCATTAATGACCACGACTTCGCCCGCCTCGACTTCGCGGATAAATTCTGCATCGATCATATCAAAGGCGCAGGTTTCGGAGGCGAGAACATAGCTGTCGCCAATCCGGCCAATTAATAGCGGGCGAATACCGAAACGGTCACGCGCGCCAATCAACATTTTGTCTGTCATCCCGACGAAAGCATAGCCGCCGTCGACTTGGCGAATGGCGTTGACCAGGCGGTCAATGAACTCGCCTTTCTTCGCGCGGGCAATCAGATGAATGACGACTTCTGTGTCGGAGGTAGATTGAAAAATAGCGCCCTTTTTGACGAGGCGCTCACGTAGAGTATAGGCGTTTGTAATATGGCCATTATGGGCGAGGGCAAAGCCGCCAGTATGAAGTTCCGAGAACAGCGGCTGGACGTTTCTGAGAACTGTCTGCCCGGCTGTAGAGTAGCGCACATGGCCAATGGAAATATGGCCCGCAAGGCGTTGAGACGGGTCATCTCCCGTAAAATTATCCCCCACTAATCCGAGATGACGTTCCGTCGTAAATTGTTTTCCGTCTGTGGCGGCAATACCGCAGGCTTCCTGTCCGCGATGCTGCAAGGCATGTAACCCCAGCGCGGTTAAGGACGCCGCGTTTTCGAGTCCGAAAATTCCAAATACGCCGCATTCTTCGCGGATTTTGTCGTCATTCGGATCAAACTCGCAGCTAAGATTACTCATGGTTTCTGCTCCATTAAGTCTTCCGTTAGGCCGTCTATATCGCCGTCTTTTATACGTTCGGCATAGGTTTTAACTTTTGCAAAGGGAAGGGCTCTCAGGCCGGCCCCAATGCGGTCAAGCAGTGGATAGAATGTCGAATTTGCGAGCATATCGGGCAAAGGCTTGGGATCGCTTTCCATTTGATCTCGCATAGATTTAGGCATTTTTGACAAAACTTGCTCGTAGATGCCCTGCCGGATCAGGCTTTGCTTGTATTCTTGAGCCTCGGCGGCGGCGCGGTTGCCCGCGGTGAGGACCATAACGCCAAGCGCCGCGATAATAAGGCCGCGCGCAATGCCAAATGCCGCGCCGAGGATACGGTCAAAGAAACCGGTTTCCTTACCGGCTATCGTTTTACCGATCTTCGACATGATGAGAACCATGATAAGATAGACGATAAAAAAGACTCCGACGAGGAGCGCACCGTCGGCGAGCCAAGCCGGCGAAATAAAATCTTGAGCCGCAAATCTGAACCGTCCCCAGACGAAGAGGGTGACGATGGCGGCGACAAGTAGCGCCCCGATAGAGATGACCTCTCGTAACAGGCCGCGCGAGGCGGCGTAGAGCAATGAAATCAGGAGAATGAGTAGGACGACGACATCAAAGCCGTTTAGCTCCCAAGGCCCGATTGATACAAGTTGCAAAAGTTGGGCAGTCATGGGGCGGGTCACTCTCCAGTTAGGCGGCCCAACTCGTAGGGTGGTCAAGACCGCTTTCCGTACTGGCTTCTACACGGCGAATGAGGTCGGGCAAAGCTTTGATTGCAATGATTGGCAGGGCCGAATTATCATTTTGATCCCGCCCGTCTTTGCGTTTTTGAGGCTTTGCTGTGATAGCGCGGTGGAATCCAAGTTTCGCGGCTTCTTTCAGCCGGGCATCAGCGCGCCCAACCGGGCGGACATCGCCGGAGAGGCTAATTTCGCCAAAGACAACGGAGTCGGACGGCAAAGGCACATCGAAAGCGGAAGAGGCAATGGCGGCGGCCACAGCGAGGTCCGCCGCAGGCTCATTAATGCGCAAGCCGCCGGCGACATTCAAATAGACGTCTTTGCCTGCGAAGCTCACGCCGCACCGCGTTTCCAAGACGGCCAGCACCATCGCGAGGCGGCTACTGTCCCAACCGACTACGGAGCGTCTCGGCGTACCAAAGGCAGCAGGGGCGACCAAGGCTTGGATTTCTGTAAGAACAGGCCGTGTGCCCTCAAGACCTGCGAACACGGCCGCGCCTGAGGAAGTTTCGCCCCGGCCGTCCAGAAAGAGCGCGGAGGGGTTCGGCACTTCGGCCAGACCGCTTTCCTGCATTTCGAAAACGCCGATCTCGTCTGTCGGACCAAATCTATTTTTGTGGGCGCGCAAAATGCGGAATTGATGGGCGCGGTCACCTTCAAAATAGAGGACCGCATCCACCATATGTTCAACGACGCGCGGTCCGGCAATCTGGCCGTCTTTTGTGACGTGTCCGACCAAGATCACACAAGCGCCTCGCTTTTTGGCAAAGCGCGTCAATTCCTGCGAACAGGCCCGCACTTGCGCGACCGTGCCGGGGGCAGCGCCCAGTTGATCTGACCATAGGGTTTGGATGGAATCGATGATAATGACGTCAGGTTTTATATCCATCAAACCGTCGAGGATGACGCTCAACGAGGTTTCAGACGCCAGACTCACGGGCTGGTCCGCTACGCCCAAACGCTTCGCGCGGCGCCTGACTTGTCCGGGAGATTCTTCGCCTGAGATATAGGCTGTTTTCAGACCGCTAGCCGCTAGCTTGCCGGTTGCTTGAAGAAGAAGCGTGGATTTACCAATTCCCGGATCACCGCCAACGAGCAAGGCTGAGCCCGGGACCAAGCCACCGCCCGTGACACGGTCTAATTCGTGAATGCCTGTTTTAAGCCGCGGTAAATCGACAATCTCCGCGCCGAGGTCGACAAATTCTAATCCTCGGCTTTTGCGCCGTTTATGCGCAGGTTTGGCGTTTTGACTCTTGGCTTCCTCAACAAGGGTGTTCCATTCCCCGCACGAGTCGCAGCGCCCGGACCATTTTCCGTGAACGCTTCCGCAGGATTGACAAACAAAGATAGAAGAAGGCTTTGGCATGGGGGTCTTTCACACAGCCAAGGTCATCTGTCAAAGATTTGTTTATGCTTTGTTCTGGTTCGAGAAAGGCGTGTTCAAGACCGGGAAGGCCATCCATCAATGAGAGAATTCAGAAAAACGCCGGTTGGCGGCGCTATCTTGCTAATTCTTCTTTCACAAGCCGCTCAAGCCGGGCTGTATCTGCGCCTGAGATATAATTCTCTCCCACGACAAAGAACGGCGTACCCGTGAGGGCAGGTAATTGATTAGCGAGGGCGATAACATCGCCCACATGCTTATCTATTGTTGGGTCAGCAAGGTCGGCTTCATATTTGCGCATGTCCAGTCCAACATCTTCGGCTGTTTCGCGAATGATCGCGCCTGATAGTCTAGGGCGCTCCATGAGCGCAAAGTGCATTTCAGCATATTTGCCTTGGCGCTGCGCCGCCAATGCCGCTCTTGCCGCGAGGCGGGAGGTTTTTGTTCTGTCATCTAATATCGGGAGTTCTTTAAAGACTACGCGAATATCGTCGCCATACTTTTCAATCGCTTCTTCGATCCAAGGTGTCGCGCGCTTACAGAACCCGCAATTATAATCAAAAAATTCGACGATCGTGACCTTCGCATCGTTTGGACCAATGGAGGGGTCACGGGGATCATTTTCGAGCGCGTCTTTGGCTTGAGCGATCGACTCTCGAAAGGTCTCCTGTTCTTTCAGCGCTTCTTTTTCCTGTAGCTTAATAAAGGCATCCCGGATGATCTCCGGGTTTTCGAGAATATAGTCTTTTACAAGCGCTTCGATCTCGGACTTGCTCATGTTGGTGCTTGGTCCGGCCTCTGCGCAGGACGCCGTTAAAACGCCAAGCGCTACGACGGACGTTAACAAGAAAGGTCTCATAGTATCTCTACTTTTTATTTTAAGCCGAATTTTCCCTGTATAGGTCACGAATTCGTAAGACGACCTTAATATGGGTCGATCAATGCGCGTGGAAGCTGGCGATTGGTTTTGGCAATCTTCTACGGCTTTTCTTTTTGACTAATTGCGTATCTGTCACGACAATAATGTCCGATGCGCGGCGCCATTGCGGGCCGGAGCGGGTCAGTTCTTCTTGCGCGCGCTGAGCAAAATCTCTCGCACTTTGGAGATTGCCAACGGCATAATACCGTTCAGCCGTCGCATATTGGGCTAAGGCCCTATTACCTTGGCGTTCATAGACATCGGCGAGAAGATACCACGCATAGGAATTGCTGGGTTCACCTTGCAGGGCGGATTTCAGTAAGTTGACGACCTTCTCATAATCGCCGGGATCGCGTGAAGCCAACGTGGCCTGCGCAAGGGCAATCTCGAGAAGCGGGGAATCGGGTCGTAATTCAAGCGCGCGTTGTGAAGGTTCAATCGCCTCAACACCTTTTCCGGACTCATATAGGATTTGAGCTTTCAACTCGTGGAAATACGGGTTTTGCGGCTCGTCTTCAATAAGGCTGTCAATTTCCTTCAGCGCGTTGCGCAAATCGGCTTGTTTGAAATTAGCCACCGCACGCGCATATCTAGCGGGCTGCGATTGGTCCGAAAGCGGGAAGCGGGAATAAACTTCGGCGGGACCATTTAAAAATCCACGCAGCTTCGCCTGCATCATGGCATGCTTGTGTAGCTCTTCAGGCGAATCCGTCGTTTCAGTATGTTCCGAGTCTCTCACGCGTTCGCGCAGGGCATCAATTCGGTCAGACGAGAGGGGATGGCCGCGAAAATAGGGATATCGGCGGGCTTGGCTCAAAACTTCTTGTGCGCGGAATTTTTCAAAAAACTGGATCAAACCTTCGCTGCTTTGGCCCGTTCGGTCCATATATTCGAAGGCATACTGGTCGGCGGCTGACTCATTGACGCGAGAATATGACAGAGCTTCCAACATACCAAACTGTTGCGAGCCGCCTATAATCAGCGCCCCGGCTTCGCCTTCGCCTGCCAAAATCGCCGCGAGGCCAATCCCGGCAGCAATAAGCATGGAGCCGTAAGCACTGCGATTGCCATAGTCAGATCGTACAATATGACCACCCGTGATGTGGCCCGTCTCATGCGCGATCACGCCTTTTAATTGATTAGGATTATCCGCTTCGAGGATGAGCCCGGAATGCAAAAAGATATTCTGTCCGCGGGTCACAAAGGCGTTGAGCGAAGGATCATTGACGATATATATATCGACCGAGGAGGGCATTAATCCCCCGGCCCGTAAAATTGGGTCCGTAAATTCCCGTAGGGTTTCTTCGATTTCCGTATCGCGCAATAGTGACTGCGCGTTGGCCTGTGCCGCCGAGAACACGAGGCACAAGGCGGCGAGGGCCATGCATTTAAGTGCGGCGAGCCAGGATTTAAATATCACGTTCATGGGATGGATGTGAAACCTTACGATAGTGTGGTCAAGTTACGCCCTTGTCAGACTTCATAACACCTACGTGAGCGAAACTGAACCTAGCCTGTCCCCAAACACGGCAAATAAAGCGTCCCTAGGGGCCTGACTTTACTTGCGGCGTTTCCACCACCCTCTCTTTGCTTTTGTCTCAGGTTTCGCAGGTGCTTCCGCCGAGGCTTCCTTCACAGGAGCTTTCGCAGGCGCAGCGTCTTGCGGTTTTGGCGCAGGGGCCGGAGTGTTGGATTTTGCCGGGGCCTTACGAGTCCGGGACGTCATTGCCGTTTTCGTTTCGGCGGTCTCAGTTTTCGTCGGGGTCTTTCTAGCGGGGGCCTTTCTCGCCGGGGCTTTTCGGGTCCGTTTGGGCGCAGCCGTTTTTGTCGGCTTGGTTGCCGCCGTTTTAGACTCTGCTCTTGCGGGCGTAGCTGACTTTGTCGCCGTAGACTTTGCAGGTGCAGACTTTGCAGGTGCCTTTTTTGCCGGGGCTTTGCGGGTTCGAGTTGTTTTGGCCTTAGCCGCAGGCTTTTCTGCAGTCTTACTTGCCGTCTTTTTGGCGGGCGCCTTCTTTGTTGTTGCAGCCTTTTTGGCGGGTGCCTTTTTCGCTGCCGTTTTCTTGGCCGGAGCTTTTTTAGTCGCAGGTGTCTTAGCTGGTGCTGTCTTGGCAGCTGCTTTCTTAGGTGCCGCTTTTTTTGCAGGAGTCTTCTTAGCGGGAGCCTTCTTAGCAGGCGCCTTTTTTGTGCTCGCGGTTTTCGCGGGCGCTTTACGTGTCCGCGTTGATTTTGCAGCTGGCTTTTCAGCTTTTGAGTCAGCCGTCGGCGTCGCTTTCTTACGCGATGTTTTAGCCGCAGGCTTTGCTTTAGCCTCGCTCTTACTTGCCGGCGCAGGCTTGCGCGCCGGTGCTTTGCGGCGTGTTGTCGAGACGCGCTTGGTCTCTACTTTTTCAGCGACCTCAGCCACGACTTCAGACGGGACGTCTTCTTTTTGGCTGTCTTTGGTTTTTCTGCCTCTGGATTTACTGTCCTTGGACTTGCCCTCTTTAGATTTGCTGGGCGCTCGCCGCCGACGCCCCCGAGTAGGAGCCTCACCTTCCGTCTTCTTCTCTTGAGGTGTCGTGTCTTTGGACGTCTCGTCCTTAGCCTCTAAGGCTGAGGTATCGTCAGGCTTATCGTCTGATTTAGCGTCAGTTTTCTTGGCGCTATCATCTCGGCGTCCGCGTCCACGGCCACCTCTGCGGCCGCGACGAGAGCGGCGACGGCTGGATTTGCTGCCTTCGTCATCTTCGTCCTTATCCGAACCCGCGTTTTCGCCCGAGTCAGATTTATCTTCAACCTTTTCGGTCTTCGTCTTTTTAGGTTTGCGTTTTTCCGCTTCGCGCTCTTTCTTAAAGTCGCTTTCGATTTTCAGCAGCGGGTCCTTACGGTTATCATCGCGTTTCTCAATGACTTCCAATTCATAATGCGGGCGTAAGAATTCATCATTTCCTACCACCTCAGTGAAAACATCAGCAACTTCATCAACCTGCCTCAACAGATCTCGCTTTTCATTCAGAAGATAAAGCGCCACGTCCGGTGAGGTTTTAAGGCGAATGCGTTTGGCCTTGCCGCGAACTGCAAATTCTTCGACAGCCCGAATGGCGGCCAAGGCTGAACTTTCGACGGTGCGTTTTCGGCCAACGCCTGCGCAGTGTGGACATGACGTCGTAGACCCTTCCAGGAGTGATCGACGACGACGTTGACGGCTAATTTCCATTAAGCCGAATTGGCTAATGCGAGAGGCCTGTATCCGCGCGCGGTCTTGGCTCAGCATTTCTTTCATTTTGCGCTCAACGGCGCGATTGTTTTTGTGCTCGTCCATATCGATAAAGTCGATGACGATGAGGCCTGCAAGATCCCGCAGGCGCATTTGACGCGCAAGTTCCTCTGCAGCTTCCATATTCGTGCGAAGTGCTGTGCGTTCAATGTTCCGCTCTTTGGTGGAGCGGCCCGAGTTGACGTCGACAGAGACAAGAGCCTCAGTCGGATGAATGACGAGATATCCACCTGATTTAAGTTGGACCGTGGCATCCAGAGAGTTTTCAATCTGTTTCTCGACGCCATACCGCAAATATAGAGGAATTTCGTCGTCATATTTTTTGACGAATTTAGCATGGCTCGGCATGAGCATGCTGATGAAATCATGCGCGGTTTTATGAGCTTCGTCGCCTTGAACGAGAACCTCTTCAATGTCCTTGTTATAAAGATCACGAATAGAACGTTTTACGAGATTGCCCTCCTCATGGATGAGGGAAGGCGCCGAGGACTCCATTGTCGTTTCGCGAATTTCGGACCACAGGCGCGAGAGATATTCATAGTCTCGTTCAATTTCAGTCTTGGTTCGCTTTGCGCCCGCTGTACGAACGATGACGCCCATGCCTTGCGGCACATCAAGGCTGTTCATTATCGTTTTCAGACGTTTGCGGTCGGACCCATTGGCGATCTTACGAGAAATGCCGCCGCCGCGAGGGGTGTTCGGCATTAAGACACAATATCTGCCGGCAAGTGAAAGATAGGTTGTCATCGCCGCGCCTTTATTGCCGCGCTCTTCTTTGACAGCCTGCACCAAAAGAATTTGGCCCCGCTTGATAACTTCTTGGATTTTATAACGGCGGCGGGAAATGCGTTTCCGGCGCTTTGACGCGACTTTTACTTGTTCATCCGCGACTTCGGCGTCAGTTTCGTCCGTTGCATCATCTTCATCCGGATCGAGATTTTCGTCACGCTCGTCTTCTTCGTCTTCCTCATCAGAATCGTCATCCAAATCTTCATCAAAGTCTTCATCTTCTAAAGCTTCAGCATCATCATCGTCTTTTTTCGTCTTTGACTTACGCTTGGCAGAAGCCGCTTTGCGTTTTTCGTCTTCCTCATCAGCGAGACGCTGATCTTCTTCTTCCTGCTCTTTCAGGGCAATCTTATCCGCTTCGGGGATACGGTAGTAATCTGAGTGAATTTCTGAAAAGGCGAGGAAGCCATGCCGATTGCCGCCATATTCAATAAAGGCAGCTTGCAGGCTGGGTTCTACGCGGGTGACGCGGGCGAGATATACATTGCCGCGAAGTTGCCGCTTATTACGGCTTTCAAAATCTAGTTCTTCAACACGATTCGAATCGACGATAACGACTCGGGTTTCTTCCGGGTGGGCCGCATCGATGAGCATACGTTTTGTCATTGTGTTCTCCAGGCGCTCGCGCGGATCCCCGACGGATCGTCGGTCGCTGCGAGGCAAAAAATGAGTGAATAGGGTTCAGGACTGCCGCGCACAGAGACATAGGAGCCGAAAATTCGGGCCCATTCGTCAAAGTTGGTAGGAGCGGGGCTTGCATAAAAACTTTCGAATTAAGGTGAGCAAATCAATGTCATCACCTTGAGGCATGTCCGACGGCGCTGAGTATCAGCTAGCCAAAGTCGAACTTTAAAGTGCTGACTGCCTTATTTTTTACAATAGCGCAAAGCATTTGTCAGAACATATGTGTTTGGCTCATTTCGTTTTCGGCGGGGCCAATCTGAGGGCTTTATAAATGGCACATCTCAGCCGTTCGATATGCTCTGTGATAAGACTTTATTCACCATAATATCCGCATAGAGACTTATAGTGTTTCGCTTCATTCCCATAACCCTGTCAGTCTTTGCCCTGTTGTCGATGACGGCGATGGCTACCGTGCCTGTACCGAGTCTGAAACCGGGGGCCGAGCTTGCGCTTCAGAAGACGCGTCCGCCCGGCCCGCGCTATTTCAAAAACCGAACACCATACCCGGAGCTAAAGCCCAGCCACACAGTTTCCAAGATTACGCGTAAGCCCGTCATCGTTATTGATCCGGGGCATGGCGGTACAGACCCGGGCGCCATCGGTGTGAGAGGGACATATGAGAAGACCATCACGACAAAAGCCGCGATTGAATTGGCGGCGCGGCTCAACAGATCAGGTCGATATAAAGTCATCGTAACCCGCACGCAGGATAAATATGTTGATCATGATGACCGCTTGCGGATCGCCAGAACGGGGCAGGCCGATCTCTTCATTTCTATTCACGCGGACTCCGCCGGGAATAAAGCGGCCCGCGGCGCCTCCGTCTATACGCTTGCGGACAGGGCCAAGGGCCGCTCCAAACGTATCGTCAATAATCAAAACTGGATTTTGGACGTCGATCTTTCAGAACAGACCGATCCGGTGGGTGATATTCTTGTCGATCTGGCTCAGCGCAAAACAGAGAGCCAGTCAGATGCCTTCGCCGAGATTCTACTTTCTGAGCTAAAGGGTAAAACGGTTCTGGTCGGAAACTCTCATCGCCGGGCGGGCTATTATGTTTTGCTGGCTCCTGATGTGCCTGCTGTCCTGTTGGAACTCGGGTTTTTGTCCAATACGGAAGACGAAAGACTGCTGAATAAGGCCTCCCACCGCACTAAAATCCTGACGTCGGTGGAGCGTGCGATTGACCGATATATGGACCAACGCTGAAACCACGCCTTTATATAACGAAATTGCCCCGCTAATACCGCATTATTGCCGCATTCCGTGGCCAGATGATTCGACCTATGACCGAGACCATTACAGACCCAACTGCCGCGCAACCGATGTCACGTCGGGCGAAGCTCTGGAAAGCCTTCAAATGGTTGGTTGGGATAGGGCTCATTCTTGCCCTGATATCGGCCATTATCCTTTTTATTCTTCTTGTGAAGTGGACCCGGGACTTACCGACGCTTGAGAGCCTATCCGAATATGAGCCGCCCGTTATGTCGCGTGTTCATGCAGGGGACGGCAAACTCATTGATGAATTTTCCAAGCAAGCCCGTGTTTTTGTTCCGGTTAATACGATACCGCGCGAATTGCAGCTCGCCTTTGTCTCGGCTGAGGACCAACGCTTTTATACTCATAATGGCTGGGACCCTATCGGCCTGACTCGCGCCGCGCTTTCTGCGCCGATGAAGAAAATCAAGAAGCAGCGGATTGGCGGCACATCGACTTTGACGCAGCAAGTCGCGAAGAACTTCCTCGTCGGCGATGAATATAGCCTTGAAAGAAAAGTGCGCGAAATTGCGATTGCGCGCCGCATGGAACAGGCTCTCACCAAAGATGAAATTATCGAGCTTTATCTGAATGAAATTTATTTTGGTCGCGGGGCTTATGGTGTTGCTGCTGCGTCGCTGAAGCATTTCGGCAAGCCGATGCAGGATTTGACCCTTGCGGAGATGACCTATTTGGCAGCTGTACCTAAGGGACCTGCAAATTACCGTCTGGATGATGAACGCGGTTATAAGCGCGCAAAGGGCCGCCAGGCCTATATTTTGGGCAGGATGGTCGAGGATGGCTACATCACGCAAGAGCAAGCCGATGAAGCCAAAGCCGCTGAGTTGGATTGGACCAAGCGTCTCGAGGGCGATGAATATCTTGCCGCTGATTATTTCGTCGAGGAAGCGCGGAAAAAGATCTATAAGATTTACGGAGAAGACGAACTTTATGAGGGCGGTCTTTCCATTCGGACGACGCTCGATACCTCCATGCAGCTCGAGGGTCGCCGTGCTCTGAGACGCGGTCTGGAAATGATGGATCGTCGCCACGGATATCATGGCCCGCTAACCTCATTTGAAACCCTGTCGGATTGGAAGAAGAATCTCGCGGCCGTCAAACCGCCGAGCGATATTGGCGATTGGCGTGTCGCAGCTGTTTTGGAGGTCTCTGATAAATCCGCCAAGCTTGGCTTTGCGCCGCCTGCCGATTTCCCGGAAGAAGAGACCTATCCGGAAGCTGACTCCAGAGGCACGATGGCGCTTTCGGACATCACCTGGGCCAAGAAGGCCTTAGAGAAAGGCGCTGTCGGGCCGGAACTGAAATCTGTAAAATCAGCTGTCGAAGCCGGTGACGTCATACTGGTTCAGAGAAAGCCTGTAAAAGCCGGGGCAGATCCGTCGACCGAATATAACCTGCGCCAAATTCCAAAAGCCAATGGCGCTTTGCTGGCGATGGACCCGCATACGGGCAGGGTTTTAGCGATGGTGGGAGGCTATAGTTTCGAGCAATCCCAATTTAACCGCGCCACGCAAGCTAAACGCCAACCGGGTTCGGCGTTCAAGCCTTTCGTTTATGCCGCTGCGTTGGAACAAGGGTTTACGCCCGCGGACCAAATTTTGGACGCGCCCTTCGTTATCGAACGAAAAGACATTGAATGCGAAGAAAACGAGCTCGGCGCATTGGAACTCCGCGGCGTTCAAGACGGCCGCGTCGAAGATGATCGCAAAGATGACGAGGTTGAGGAGGACGAGTGCGAACGCTTCTACAAGCCTGAGAATTACAATGCCGGGAACTTCTACGGCCTCTCAACATTACGACTCGGTATTGAAAAATCACGGAATGCGATGACGGTTCGCCTCGCGAATGAGATGGGAATGGCCCCAGTCATGAGCCTGTCTAAGCGGTTCGGTATTTATGATGAACCTATGCCTGAATTAGCGTGGGCCTTGGGCGCGGGCGAGACGACTTTGATACGATTAGCCACAGCTTATTCCGCGATGATTAATGGCGGCAAAGCCGTCGAGCCGCGTATTTTGGACCGCGTTCAAGACGGAAACGGTAAAACAATTTTCAACGCGTTCGAAATTGAGTGCGCCGATTGTCAACAGGATGAATATTTAGGGGGACCGCCGCCGGAATTACCGGACGAGCGTGTCCAAATTATCGATCCTGTAACTGCCTATCAGGTGACGTATATAATGCAGGGCGCTGTCCAGAACGGAACGGGTGCAAAACTGCGGGCACTTAACCGTCCTCTTGGCGGAAAGACCGGCACAACAAATGACAGTTTTGACAATTGGTTTATGGGCTTTTCGCCTGATCTCGTTGTCGGTGTTTACGTGGGCATGGATACGCCGTCGCAAATGGGCCGCGAAACCGGATCAAGCTCCGCGGTTCCTATCGTCAAAGACTTTATGGAGAAGGTGTTGGTGGACCAACCGAAAGTGCCGTTTCGAATTCCTGACGGCGTAACACTTTCCCCGATCAACCGGACGTCGGGCGAGCCCTCATTTATTGGCGCGCCTGATTTTATTCTGGAGGCATTCAAGCCGGGAACAGAACCAACCACTGGCGCCCTCAGAAACACAATTCGTTTGGGGTCAGGAACAGATTCGTTAGGCGGGTTTTTTGGCGGGTTTGGCGGCGACGATGTTGCCGACACCGTTGATGATACACTTGAAGGCACCTCTACCGAAACTGCGGAAGTCGGCGGAGATTTGACTGATGTCTTAGAGCGGGCCGAAGGTGCGCTTTCCGATGTTGAGTCTCGAGGAGAAGCCGCCGAAGAGGTCACCACCGAAGATATAGCCGAAATGACTGAAGGCTCGCCTGTTTTGGAACTGCCAGACGAAGCAACTGATGAAGTGCCGGGGGAGATACCGGCGGAACTCCCTACGGATTTACCTGAGCCAGTTGAACCGGAAACGCCGGCTGAAAAACCTGTCGAAAAAGCCCTGGACGACGGTCTCTATTAGGACCCTGATATGCGTGCCGATATACACCAAATGCAAACCGATATTGAGCAGTCTATTGAGCTGCTGAGGAGGCGTCTTTGACTGGGATGTTGCTGAACGCCGTCTGGCGGAACTAAACAATCTCGCCGAAGATCCAACCTTGTGGGATAAACCGCAGGAGGCGCAAAAGCTGATGCAGGAACGCTCTAAGCTGGAAAACAGTTTCGAGGCCATCAAGAAAATCCAAACCGAATTATCAGAAAATGTCGAACTGGCTGAATTGGCCGAGATGGATGATGACACTGAGCTGCTGGACGCTGCTGCAGAGGCGCTGACCAAAACCAAAAAAGCCGCAGACGCCGCTGAACTCATCGCGCTGATGAGCGGCGAAGCTGACGGCAATGATTGCTTCGTCGAGATTAATCCCGGCGCAGGCGGCACAGAAGCACAGGATTGGGCCGAGATGGTTCTGCGCATGTATATGCGCTGGGCAAATTCACGCGGCATGAAAACTGAGCTTATTGAAGCGCAGGACGGCGATGGGGCAGGGATCAAATCTGCGACCTTGCGCATCAAGGGTGAAAACGCATTCGGGTGGATGAAGACCGAATCAGGCGTGCATCGTTTGGTGCGTATTTCGCCCTTCGACAGCTCCGCGCGCCGCCATACCAGTTTTGCTTCCGTTTGGGTCTATCCTGAAATTGACGAGACGATTGATATTGATATCGACGAGAGCGATTGCCGCGTTGATACCTACCGCGCGTCCGGCGCAGGCGGACAGCACGTTAACAAAACCGACTCTGCTGTCCGGATTACGCACGAGCCATCAGGCATTGTCGTCCAATGCCAGAACGACCGCAGCCAGCATAAGAACCGCTCGCAGGCCTGGGATATGCTGCGTGCGCGGCTATATGAAGAAGAGCTCCGCAGGCGAGAGGAAGAGGCCCAGTCGCTAGCGGACAGCAAAACTGATATCGGCTGGGGCCATCAAATTCGAAGCTATGTGCTGCAGCCCTACCAGATGGTCAAAGATCTGCGCACAGGTCTCGAAACATCAGACACCTCGGGTGTGCTGGACGGCAAGCTTGATGAGTTTATGGCGGCGGCCCTTAGCGCCCGCGTCGGGGCAGATGCCGAAACTTAAGCCGCGTTGAAGTAGGGACGCAGGCTGTCATCAATGGCAGGGCATTCCTGCCGGATAAAATTCAAAAGGGCCTGTTCATTCGCGTCGATTTCGCCATCCGCCGTTAAAGCTTGGATAAGCCATTGCGCTTCACTATCAGTGATGCGTTCTTCCGCTTGCAAAGCACCATTCTGCAAGATTGAAAACCCTCCGGTTGGATTAGCCGGTTTCAGCCCCAGAGCCTCTTTAAACGCTGAAACAACGCTTGAGGCGGTCAAGCCGCTCCAACTCATATTCTTTCCGGTTTTACCTTCGAGCCAATCTTCACGGCGTTTGGCGTCAGCAAGCTCAATTTTTTCCGGAGCCGCGATCATCATCACATGATTGGCAATCGCGCCGACAAAGAATCGCTGCCACTCGGGATCGTTTGGACGTCCTTTTGTCGCTTCATTCAAAGCGAAGATTTCTCCGGCTTCCATACGCGTGATTGTCATCCCGCCGTCACCGCCGACGCTGTAGAAAATGCGGCGCAGAAGTTCGACTTCCGCAGCGCCAATAATCCCGGGGACGAGGTTGTCCTGCCCAACCCGGCCGCGTCCTGAAACGACGGCTTCTTTGACTTGTTTAATGGCATAGGCTTCGAGGCGGTCGCCGGGTTGCGTCGCTACCTCTAGGACATTCATGAGCAGGCGAAGTTCTGTCTCGGTTTCGACAACGCCGTCATGATCAATACGGGAGATCAACCAAGCGGCCATCCCGTCATTAATATGACCGGCAGGACGTCCTTGATGAACGAGATAGGTTGTTAGCGTCAAAACAAAATAATCCGCCCAGTCTTTTGGCTTATCCGCAATCTTATCCAATTCGAAAAGGGCGTCAGCCTCTTTCGCGTCGATTATCATATCGGCGCCGATAGCGCGGCGAAGCTCTAATAGTTTCGCTTCAGATATCGCGTTCGCCTCTTTAATTTCAGCGAAGATTTTTCCGGCATTTGTCATTATAGGGCCCACTCTCAAGTCAATTTGGGACAAAACCTAACGGAAAACCCTAAATATCATGCTAACGGGTATCGGGATCAAACGGCACAATATTGTTGAGCCAGTCCTTGGTGGGCAAGGGGCCTTTATCGTCAAATCTGATTGGATCTTCACCGCGATTAACGAGGAACCAGTCCTGCAAGAGATCTGCTTGTTTCTCGGTCGGGTAATCATCGAATTTTGCGCCCGGACGCATGCGGTAGCTGTAAACCCAATTTCTCGGGTCCGTTAGATAACGCAAAGCGGTCAATCGACCCGTCTCATATTGCCAGACGTGGCAGAGTTCATGGACGAGCAAGGATTGAATAATGAGCGGCATCCGCGTGAAGTCTTGGGGATGATTTGGCCAGTAGAGCTTATTGCCTCGGCAGACGATTTTATTTCGGGCAAGCGGATTATGGGTACGGTCGAGAAACAGGACTGAGGCCGCGTCAAACGCGCTGACAAAACCCTGCGGGAGGGCAGCAATCTCTCTTTCGGTAAGGGTGCGGGTCTTGGCTGACATGGCGCTAAACATGACAGCCTAGGCGCGTAAGGCAATAAGAGGCGCGTAATTAAGTTTAGGCCATAAAAAAATCGCCCTGCGTAATTCGTAAATCACACCGGACGGCCTTAAAATTTGGCTTTATGAAACGTGCCGCTTAGCGGCGAGGCGGACGCTTCTTGGAAGGAATAAGACCTTCGATTTGCGCGCGCTTACGCGCTAATTTGCGGGCACGACGAACTGCTTCAGCTTGCTCGCGAACGCGTTTCTCAGATGGTTTTTCGTAATGCTTACGCGCTTTAATTTCGCGCAAGATGCCTTCGTTTTGCATCTTCTTCTTCAGCGCGCGGAGCGCTTGGTCTACATTATTCTGACGGACGTAAATCTCAACCATGCTTGGTTATCTCATTTCTAGTGTTCAAAAGCCAAAAGCCCCGCATCAGGTGCAGGGCCCGTAAGTTGAGCGCTACCTAGAGGGTTTATGTATCTTCGTAAAGGGCGCATTTGCACATATCTCCGCCCGAAAGCGCGTGTCATGGGCGGTGAAACGCGTCATAAAAGGCTTATGAACTTTGACAAGCCGTATTTCGTCGCCTCTGATTCCTTTCAAATCGCGACCTATAGCGCCGGTCCCATAGACGGTCCGCCCATCCTGCTCGTGCATGGTTGGCCTGAAATTGCCTATAGCTGGAAGAATACTGTCCCCGCTTTGGTGGGGGCGGGATACCGCGTATTGGCCTATGATTTGCGCGGTTTTGGGCGATCATCCGCGCCGCTCGACCCTGTCCACTACGCCATGCCGCAGCTGGTTGGGGACATAGAAGCTGTTCTGAATGCTTATGGATATGAGCGAGCGATTATTTGCGGGCATGATTGGGGCGGGTCGATTGTTTGGCACGCCGCGCGGATGATCTCTCAGCGCGTGAAAGCCGTCATTGGAATTTGTGTCCCGCATACGGCCCGCGCCCCAGCGCCGCCGCTGAAAATAATTGAGAAGCGCAGCGGCACAAAGCACTATTTCCTTGAATTTAGAGATCGCGGGCCAGAGGTCGCTGAAACCTTCGCCAAAGATCCGGACGGATTCTTCCGCCTGATGTTTCGCTCCACTCCGCCGGGCGCTGTGGCCGATGAAACCTTCACCTATATTCCCACACAGTTTGAGGCCTTTTTGAAGGCAGGCTCTCCGGCGTTGAAAGGCGTGGTGTTGCCGGAGCAAGATCGCAAGCATTTCGTGGAGGCCTACCGGCGCACAGGCTTCGAGACAGGGATGAACCTCTACCGCAATATCGACGTTAACTGGGAGCTTGCCGAAGGGATGAGCGATAGGATTGATCAGCCAGTGCTCATGATAAGTCCCGAGGGCGACCTTCTGCTACCTCCTGCGCTCACAAAACCGATGGTCAAAATGTGCCCGGATTTGGAACGGGTGACGATTCCGGATTGCGGCCATTGGGCGATGTGGGACGCACCGGAGGCGTTGAACGCGGCTATTGTTGGGTGGTTGGGGCAGCGGTTCTCGGCTTAACGACGGTGTCATCCCGCATCTGCGCCCTTCGGGCTCATGCGGGATAACAAAAAATTGTTTCGAAGTTGGCCTTGCGGCCAAGCTCTAAAATGACTGTTTTGATTCACAGGATCAAAACAATCATTTTTCCCAATAATACGGCAGCCGCTTCTTATCGCCCGTCACGACTTCATTCATTGTCGCGGCCTCGTAAAGATGCCCGCCTAGCATGACATGCTCGACTTTATCCGTATTCCGAATGTCTTCGAGCGGGTTTTCCGACAGGATAACGAGGTCTGCGAGTTTGCCTTCTTCAAGCGATCCAATATCCTTATCAAACCCGAGGTGACGCGCAGGTTCCGTTGTGGCCGTCATGAGCGCTTGCAGCGGGCTCATCCCGCCGCGCGCAAAGCTCCACATTTCCCAATGTGCCGCCAGGCCTTCGCGCTGTCCATGCGCCCCGATAGACACAGGCACGCCGGCTTCCATTAGCTTCTTCGACACGGCGGCTGACGCGGCGTCGGCGTAATCAGCGTCCGGCGCGGTTTCGCGCCTGACAGTTGCGGCGCGCAGCAGAGCCGGCGGTGTGTGGGCGGAAAGGATAGGATGCTTCCAAACCTCGTCGCGCGCGTAATAATAGCTTTCACCGCGCACGCCGCCGTATGTCACAGCAAGGGTTGGCGTATAGGCAACGTTGGTTTGACCATACATTTGGATGACATCATCATAGATGAATTCTTGCGGGAGGTTATGTTCAACCGACGTGTTGCCGTCCTGAACCAGCGACATATCCATATGGAAGAGAGAGCCGCCCTCGGCCACGACGATGAGGTTCTCATCTTTGGCGGCTTTGACAACTTGCTGACGTTGGTCTCGGCGCGGTTGGTTGTAGTTCTTCACCCCATGCGCACCTTGTTCTTTCAGGCGAGACACATGCTCGCGGGCGTCGTCATAGGATTGGATATTGGCAAAGAAGCCCGGGGCTTTCGCGCCGTATATCACTTCGCCCGTCGAATAGGTTCGCGGCGCGAGGAGGAGACCTGCACGCTGCATTTCACTGGCCGCGAAAATCTCGCTAGCCCGCGAGGAGGGGTCAAAGATCGTCGTGACGCCGAGCGCGAGTGTCGCAACCGCTTCCCAATTTTGCTGCGGGATAAGCTCGTCCGTGCCTTGCGGCCCATGCGCATGAGCGTCGATGAAGCCGGGGACGATCGTCTTGCCTTCGAGGTCGACGGTTTCATACTCACCTCTCAGGCGAAGATTGCCTGTCTCTCCGATGGCCTGAATTCGGCCATCCACAACGAAGATATCGCCTTCCTCAATCACGCCGCCGTCTTCATCCGACATCGTTATAATTCTGGCATTTGTGAGCAGAACGGGTTTTCCGCCTTTGTCAGCTTCGACTTTATAGGAAATGGACTCGCCATCTGTAACGGGCTCGAAATCCTCAGCCATCATATCATCTAACGTCGCTGTGAAAACATTCGGGCCGAGCGACCAGCTCAAGCTGCCGTCTGATGACCAACTCGGATAGGTCGCGCCGCCTTCGCTGACTTTCACAACCGGAAGCGCGCCTGTTTCCATGCCGGTGCCGACATTCTGCGGGCCGGGCAGAAGCGGCATAACGAAGAGATTATAGTTCTCGCGGAACGCCACATAATCCCCGTCCGGCGAAACGAGGTAGGTTTGTGCCATCTTGGAGCTGGCATGGTTCCGTTGATCGTTGCCGAGCAGGTTGGTCGAAACAAGCGTGCTCTTACTGTCCACATTTTTCGTGAAGAAAATGCGCAGATCGTCACCGTCGAAATGCGGGTCATTTCCTGATTTTGAGATCCGCATCGGCTCGCCGTCATCAACGGCCATCACATAAATACCGCGCGCATCCGTATAAGCTTGCGAAACAAGCGACGACCCGCCGCCTTTCTCGAAAGTGAGGTAATCACCGGACGGCGATAAACGCGGGCGTTTATAGTGCCCGGGCTTTTCTGTGAGTGTCGTAATTCTTCGCGACGCAACATTGATGGAATGTATCGCGCCAAGCTCGGCATCGTCCCAGGTCGTGAAAACAATTGATTTGCCGTCGCGCGCCCAGCTCGGATAAAGTTCCCGCGTTTCTTTCGGCAGTTTTGTCAGGGGTTTTACGCGGCCCGATGACATATTGCGGAGGTATAATTTCCCAAGGGATTCGAAGACGATGGATTTGCCGTCCGGGCTGGCCTGAACAAATTTCGGCATTTTTATGCTGAACTCATCGGGCGCGACCTCGACCGATGGGCGCGGTGCGTCCATGACGGTTCTTGTATCACGCACTTTGAAGGGGACGTTTTTAAAATCACCACTTTCGATATTCAGCTTATGGATTTTGCCTTTTGCCCAGAAATAAATGTGCTCGCCATCCGGTGACCAATCCATGGTCGGATACATGCCCTGCACGCCCCAGGTTTCCTGCATGTCCTGATCAAGATCATCAAAAATCATCCGATCTTCGCCGGACTCAAGATCTTTGAGGAAAAGTTTTGAGCGCGCATTTACGCGTTTGATAAAGGCTAAGGATTTTCCGTCAGGTGAGGGCGCGCCGCGTACCGCGCCGCCGAAACCGCCGGCGGCTGTGCTGATTTCGCCCGTGTCTATATCGTATTTCTTAATCTGAAAGAGCTCGGTGTGGCTGTTTTGAGCATAGATAAATGTGCCGCCCGGCGTCGTGTTTTGAGTGTAATAAATTGCATTTCCGTCAGGCGCAAAAATCGGCTCGCCGAGCTCCTTCTGATGTGTCTCTGAAGGTTTTTTGACCAGCTGCACACCTTTGCCGCCTTTGACATGATAGAGCCAAATTTCTCCGGTCCCGAGAGAGCGCGATGTGGTGAAATGTTTCTTGGCCGCGATATAGGTGCCGTCCGGCGACCACGTCGGATTATTCATCAGGCGGAAGGTTTCTTTCGTGATCTGGCGGGCATTTTCGCCGTCCACATCCATGACCCAAATATTATCGCCGCCTGCTCGGTCAGAGGTAAAGGCGATGTGCTTGCCATCCGGCGAAAAACGCGGCTGAACGTCCCACGCCATGCCGGAGGCAATGTTTTTGGCGGTCCCGCCAGAGGCTGGCATCGTGTAAATGTCGCCCAGCATATCAAAAGCGATTGTTTTGCCATCGGGCGAGACATCAAGGCTCATCCATGTGCCATTATCAACGTTGATATCGATCTCGCGCGTGTCACCCGGTGGATTCGTGACGTCCCACTTTTCGTCGTCCTTGGCAGTCTCCTCACTGTCAGCCAAAGCCGTAAATGCGATAGCAGTTGCGGCGGTTAAGGCGATGGTCGAAAGCAGAACAGATTTGAGCGTCATTATTTTCGTCATGGGGCATCTCCTGAATGAGTCAGACGTTGCAGTAAAACCAGAGGCAAATCATACCTTTTCCCCTGAGAGGGGAATTTCGGGGTTAATGCAACGCCAGTCTCAGCCGGTAGAATGTCATCCCGCACAAACCCGAAGGGGTGCAGATGCAGGACCTGTCGTCAACAAAGACAAAGGTTTTTATAGCAGATAGGTCCCGCATCTCCGCTGCGCTGCGTGCGGGATGACAAACTTAATCAAATTAAAACCGTCCCGCCGCACCCGGAAACACGACCGGCGTTTCGCTGCCGTCTTTTGCGACCGCGCTGACGCCGAAGAAATAATTATCAATCACGAGGTTCTCGAACGTCCACTCATTGACTTTGCCAATGAAACGGGAATGCGTCCATTCGGGCTCTGTCGTTAGGCGCCAATGCACGCGGTAGCCTGCGAGATTGTCTGCATTTTCCGGCGTCTCCCATGTGAGTTTCGCGGAAGGCTGCACCGCGCCCGTCGCTTCGACATTTGCCGGAAAGGGCGGCGCGCCAGCCATGCCTGCGAGGGTGATGGCATTGAGGGCGGTTAGCTTGGCCGCATAGACGGAGTCGACGCCGTCCATCGTGTCGCCATAAAACCTGCGAGCATCTCTAATATTAAATAGCTTGTTCAAGTCTATCTTACGGTGTCCAAAATCGAATAAGATGTTATTTAGCCTGAGTTCCTTTACACTGGTTTCAGACGTTGTTCGGATTTCTAGAGCGGTGTCACTGATAACTGTGACGGAATAATGAGAGCTCTGAAGGCCAGCATAAATTTGATCGACCGCTAACCTCACAGTGTTGGCGGTGTCGTTAAATAGGTAATCTGCGTCATAGATTGGACTTATTTGATCTTTATCCTTCAATGATAAAATCATTGCGCCTTCTATCCGCAAATCCTGATGCTGGCGGTCGTAATGCTCATGCGTTTCCATAATGCGGATGCCGGGGATGCCGACCACGTTGAACGGGCGGTGATGTCCGCCGCGTCCGAAGCGGTCGAGGCGGTAGACCATCATGATATCGAGATTGGTCAGATATTGATCCCCTTGCGCTTTCACATAACGCGCGAGGTTGCGGGACGGGCTGTCGACTTCGCCGCCCGTGAAACGGCGAGAGCGGGCTTCGGCTTCGGTTTCATTCGCGCGGGTGCCTTCTGAGAAAACGCGGACGGTGGAATTATTCGTGACCCCGTCGATGCCCGTAATGTTAGAAATCATATCATTATTCAAAACGCCCTTGATTTCCCAGCCTTCGGCCAGCGCGTAATCCGCAACGATCTTGCCGCCGAATAGACCTTGTTCTTCGCCGGATAATCCGGCGTAAATAATGCTGCCTGCAAACTTACGTTTTGAGAGAATGCGGGCAGCCTCTATCGTGCCTGCCATGCCGGACGCATTATCATTCGCGCCGGGACTGTCATCCGTGCCGTTCAATGGGTCTGTCACGCGGCTATCAATATCGCCGCTCATCATGACATAGCGGTTCGGGTCAGTCGTGCCGCGTTGAATGGCGAGAACGGAGACGACCTCTGTAGGTTCCGGAATACGCCGTTCGCCCTCTATCGTGTCGCTGACATAAATGACTTCGAGGCAGCCGCCGCACTCGGCAGAGATTTTCTCGAACTCTTCAAATATCCAGCGCCGCGCCGCGCCAATGCCGCGCGAGTCGCTCTCCGTCTCGGACAATGTATGCCGCGTTCCGAAATCAACGAGAGTTTGGATGTCGGCTTGGATTCGGTCAGCAGACGGCGCTGTCGCGACCTCGTATAAGTCTTGGACTTCTGAAGGCGGTCCGTAAGCCGAATTTTGCGCCTCGGCAGAACAAGCCGTCAGCAATAATGCGGCGGCGAGAGTGATACGTTTCATAATGACCCCTTTAGACGACTTAGGGGGCGGCGAGTTTTAGGATCACCCCATAGTCTTTCTGAATTTCCATTTCCGGCCCGTGTCCGGCTTTCATCATCTCTTTGTGCAGGGCTTTCAAACGATAGCAAGGCACAAACATATAGGCATGATGCTCAACGTGATAATTTACCCAATAGGGCGCAAATAATATGCGCTCCACCACATTGGCGTGCGTTGTTCGCGCATGGGTCAGGGGATTGTCATCTGTCGTCGTCATGCCGTGTTCGGCGATATTGCGAAGGCGCAGGCAGGCAAAGAACCACGTCCAAAGCGGCAGCAGCCATAGCGTAAGATAGAGCCAAGGGTGACCGATAAGAATGAAAATTCCAAAGAGAACCGCGTTGGATATCCAAAACGGCCAAACCGATGTTTTCTGGAAAGCGTCGCTGCCGGGAAGGATTTCATCGGAATTTCGCATATTCCTAGCGGCCAAACGAAGCCTTAAAAAGGTCAGGCCTGAAATATCTCGCAAAAATTTACGCGTCAGGCTGGCTTTGGTCGTGGGGAATTTCGCCGAGAGCGGAAGGTCCGGGTCATCTTTGGATTGCGCATAGCGATGATGTTTTAAATGATAGTGCCGATAGGCGATCATGTCGCCGCCATATGGCGCGGCGAGAAGATATTTTCCGACCCATTCATTTACCGCCTTATTTTCAAACATGACGCCATGCGCTGTATCATGCGCTAAAATTGACATGCCATGTTGACGGGACCCAATGATGAGAAAGGCGGCCGCATAGACCCACGGGCTTGGAAAGAGAATAAAGGCCGCTATGGCCAGCGCGATAACGCCCCAGACATGCAGTGTGAGCCACGCGCCCCAAAGGTTTGATCGCTTAGCGAGGCGGCGAAGTTGGTCCTTCGATATATACTCTATTTTTGATTTCACATCTTATCAATGCGCGGGAATTGATGCGGCTGTCAATAATTGAAAGCTGAATGTCTCGCAGTCGGACTTGACGTTTTGCGATGAATTAGAAAATAAGCGGATATGGAACGACTCGTCAAAGGCTATCAAGAATTTCGCGCTGATGGTTATGCCCATCAGAAAGAGCTTTATGAGGAGCTCGGTCTTCACGGCCAGAGCCCAGACATTATGCTGATTGGGTGCGCGGATAGCCGCGTCGATCCGACGGATATTTTTCACGCCTATCCCGGCCAAATGTTTGTAGCGCGAAATGTTGCCAACCTCATTCCTCCCGATGATTTAGGTGACGATTATTGCTGCACAATGGCTGCGGTCCAATATGCGGTTTCCGTTATTGGCGTGAATATGATTGTTGTGATGGGCCATGAAAGTTGCGGCGGGATCAAGGGCTGTATTGACGGTCTCGGACGTCAGCCGGAAGGCGGCTACGTCAATAAGTGGCTTAGCCAAATCAATCCTGTGCACGACAGATTGGTGGAGGCGAAGGTCGAGGCTGAAAAAATGCAAGAGGCGATGGAGCATGAGTCCGTGCGCCAGTCTCTCAAAAACCTCATGACCTATGATTTTATTCGCGAGAAGGTCGACGCCGGGACTCTGGAGCTTCAGGGTGCCTATTTCTCGATTATTCACGCCGAATTGAAATTGGCAGACGAAGCCGGCGAGTTTATTCTCATTGAACCTACGGCGTAAGTTGTAACTAACGTCGTTTTGCAATTGATTTCAGGGATGATTTCAGGGATTTTACGGCGGCGTCGCGCCGTTTTCCCGTTTGCGATGGGTTTCATATTCTCCTTCTTGCCTTCATAAGGGCGCATCCGAAATAAATGAGCCTCGCAATGACCCTCCGAACTATCTTTATCGCCTCGACCGTTTTGCTCCTAGCCGCTTGCGGAGGCGGGGGTGCAGAGACCGACGATAACATCCGCCTGATTAAAGCGAACATCGTTACAATGGACCCTGAAAATCCGCGCGCCTATTACATGGCGATAGATGAGAGGCGTATCCTGGCCGTGGGAAGTCAGGATTTAGCCGACAAATATCCCAGCGCTGAGTTTTTGGATATGTCGGGGCAAACGGTCTTGCCAGGATTTATTGATAGCCATGTCCATGTGCGGGAACTTGGCATGGACCGCATTAAAGCCAATCTGGTCGGCGTTGAAACCGTTGACGACATCGTCGCGCGTTTGCAGGCAAGGTTTCCAACCCCCGAACCCGGCGTTTGGTTGATTGGTCAAGGTTGGGATGAGGGCGCCTTTGCCTCGCGCGGCTATCCTGACCGCGCTGCCTTGGACGCGGCGTTTCCCAATAATCCCGTTGCACTCGAAAGTCTGCATGGTTTTGCCGGATTTTATAATGACGTCGCCCTTGCAATCGCAGGTGTCTCGCCGGAAACGGATGACCCTGACGTCGGAAATATTTTACGCCGGGATGACGGCAGCCCGACAGGCGTCATGCTAACCTTAGCGCAGGATATCGTTGATCGCCACATTCCAAAGCCGGACCAATCGCAGAACGAGGAGGCCATTCTCGCGGGCTTGATCGAAATGTCCCGCGCCGGCGTGACCTCTATTCACGAGGCCGGTATGACGAGGGACGATGTCATAGCCTTTGAAGCTTTGGCGGAGCGCGGGGCGCTTCCCATTCGCGTTTACGGGCTTTTGGACGGCAATGATTCCGCGCTCATGTCCGATTGGTTTGAGAAGGGCATTAAAGATGATCCGGAGGACCTGCTTGATATTCGCGGAATTAAGGTATTTTACGATGGCTCGCTGGGGTCGCGGACAGCGCTCTTGGCAGAGCCATATTCGGACGCGCCGGATGCCGCCCGCCCAACGGAGCGCATCTCGCCCGAAGACCTGCAGACACTCGCACATGAGGCCGCGAAAACGGGCTACCAGATGGCGGTTCATGCCATTGGTGATGAAGGGAACAACCGAACCCTCAATATCTATGAGCAAGCCTTGCAAAGCGACAAAGCGGCGCGCTGGCGGATTGAACATGCGCAAGTCGTCCTGCCGGATTATTATGCCCGTACGGCAAACCTCGGCGTTTTGTCCTCCATGCAATCCTCTCACGCGGTAGGGGACAGCGCCTGGGCCGAAGATCGCGTCGGGGCGGACCGCATAAAAAACGCTTACGCCTGGCAGCGTATATTGGATTCGGGCGGAACTTTGATGATGAATTCTGACCTGCCGGGTGAGCCTTGGACGCCGATGGAGACGCTATATTTTGCAGTCACGCGCAAGAAACTCGACGACCCGTCAGCCGAGGGTTGGTACCCGGACCAATCGCTTTCCGTTGACGAGGCGTTGAAAGCGATGACGATTACGAATGCTTACGGCGCGTTTCAGGAAGAGGCCATCGGGTCGCTGGAAGCCGGCAAGCGCGCCGACTTCGTGGTCCTTGATAAGGACCCGACGCGGGTTGCCCCCGACGAGTTGAAAGACATTCACGTCGATATGACCTGGGTTGGCGGCGGGCCCGTCTATTCAGGCGACGAGACGTTTAACGACTAGGCCTTATAGTTAGGCCGCGCCTTCATCCGGTCATGCCACGCTAGCAGCGCGGTTTGATCCTCTTGCGGATAGACTTTCACCCAGCGGCCAAAATCCACAACGATCGTTGCCGTAATATCCGCTACGGAATAAGAGTCGCCCGCGACAAACTCATTTGCTGAAAGCTGCCGGTTCAATGTCTTGAAAAACCACCCCAACTTCATCACGCCGCGCTCGGCGAGTTCCGGAATTTGCGGTATGTTTTTAGGCCCGGGCAGGGCGCGGTCTTTCATCGCCGGGGAACTGTTCCGCAAGGCTTCGGCGGCAGACATCAGCCCGCCCATCTCGCAGCGCCAATTCCACGTCGCGATTTGCGCTTTTTCCATCGGGGTGGTCCCCAAAAGCGCAGGCTTAGGGTAGAGCGCTTCCAGATAGGCGGAGATGCCCGCATTCTCTGTGAGAACATCGCCGTCTTCCGTCACCATCGCGGGAACGGTGCAGCCGGGATTGATCTTGCGAAAGCTCTCGTTCATTTGTTCGCCCTTGGTCAAATCGACTTGAATATTCTCATAGTCTATGCCTTTCTCGGCGAGGAACATGCGCGTGCGTCTCGGGCTCGGGGCGGTCGTGCAATCATAGAGTTTTATCATCTTCATTCCCTTATAGCGTTGAGGCCACATTATGAGCGAGACTGCAGCAATCAAGTCCATTCTTAGGCCCCGTCCAAAAGACATTGGTGAGTTTGAGGTGCGCAGGGCGATCCCGACGGTTCAACATCGCTCTATCGGGCCTTGGGTATTCTTCGACCATTTCGGTCCTGTAGAATTTGCACGGGGCGAAGGCATGAATGTGCGGCCACATCCGCATATAAATTTGGCGACTGTGACCTATCTTTTTGAAGGTGAGATTTTCCACCGCGACAGTCTTGGCAATGCACTGGCGATTGAACCCGGCGGAATAAATCTTATGGTGGCCGGAAAGGGCATCACGCATTCCGAGCGCACGCGAGACGAGTTGCGGGCGACGGGTTACCGGCTGCATGGCCTGCAACTCTGGCATGCTCTGCCCGAAGCAGACGAGGAAGTTGATCCGGCCTTTTATCACCACCCCGCGTCAGACATTCCGCAAGTTGATGTCGGCGGCGCGGCGGTCCGCGTTATGATCGGGTCCGCTTATGGCGTGACGTCGCCCGTTAAAACCTTCTCCGAAAATATCTTTATCGAGGCAGACTTAAAAGCAGGTGAAAGCCTCGACCTTCCGTCCACTGAAGAACGCGGCATTTATGTTGTGAAAGGCGAATTAGATATTGAGGGAGAGGCGGCGCCGATTTTCTCAATGTCAGTTTTAAATGGTTTGGCGAAAACTGTGACAGCGAAAACGGACACGCGTTTTGCTCTGATTGGCGGGGCGCATCTCGGACAACGTCATATGGAATGGAACTTTATCTCAAGCCGCAAAGACCGAATCGAACAAGCGAAAGACGATTGGCGAGAAGGGCGCTTTCCGAAGGTCGTTGGGGATGAGGACGAGTTTATTCCATTATAGATCATTCAAAAAGCGAAAACCCACGCTTTTCCTAAACTCTTTCCACAATTTCAGTTCATGCTTTCAGGGGCTTAGGCCTCGGCTTCCATCAATTACAGAAATCTAATCCGCGCTTTCAAAACCTGTGTCATATTTAAATGGTTCTTTCGGACATGGGACAGGTTGACGTCATCTTCTGGTTCGAGGGACAGCGGGTCTGAGCATTTTGGGGTGACTCCCGGAACTGTGCCGGGACTTTTGGAGTGAGAGCCGACACCATGGTCCAACGCTGGCCTTACTGGTGGGACAGACGGGCCGCTTCATCTACAACCGCTGCCGCAGAGCTTGAGGTGCGGCCTTACAACCCGCGCCTCGGTCTTTTGTAAAACCCTTTTTTCCTTCTGGTATCCCATCAGAAGACCAACTCTGCGGGCGGTCCTAACCTCCCAATATTATGATTTAGGCAGTTCCGCCCTGTGACCAGGATGATGGGCTGTAGAAAATTTTCTATGTCCAATTCTCCGTTTTGCCATCCTCGGCTCTAGGACGAGGATGACGGTGGGGGATTTGGAAAGATCGTTCGCTGCCGCAAACATTTTCGCATGTCATACTGACAGCCGGACTTAGCTTGACCTGATAGCGCGTTCACCCCACCAAAGCGCAAATCAAAATTACGAACAGGGAAACCACATGACAACTTATCACCAAATGCTCTCCACCGTCACCGCTGAGGGGCTGGAAATGAAACTTGTCGAGCGCGAGATGCCCGAGCCAAAACCGCATGAGATCGTTGTTAAAGTCGAAGCCACCCCGATCAACCCCTCAGACCATGGCGTCATGTTTGGCTGGGCCGATATCTCTAAAGCCACATCGGAAGGCGAAGGCGCGAACCGCGTTCTCCGCGCGCCGCTCGCACCGGGCGGATTGTCCCGTATGAAAGCGCGCCTTGGACAAGACCTGCCGGTTGGTAATGAGGGCGCAGGCGTTGTCGTGGCGGCGGGTTCTGATGATTATGCGCAGTCCCTCATGGGGAAACGCGTCGCGGTCATGGGCGGCGGCATGTATGGCGAATATCGCGCGCTGCCGGCCATGTCGGCCTTGCCTTTGCCCGAAAGCGCCACGTCTCGCGACGGCGCGTCTTGCTTCGTCAACCCGCTGACGGCACTTTGCTTTATCGAGACCTTGCGCGGCGAAGGCCACACAGCGCTTGTCCACACAGCCGCAGCGTCGAATCTCGGCCAAATGCTGAACCGAATTTGTCAGGGCGAAGGCATCGACATTGTGAACATTGTTCGCAAAGACGCTCAGGTTGAATTGCTCAAGAATATGGGCGCAAAATATGTCGTCAATTCCAGCGATGATGATTTCCAGATGCAGCTAACGGACGCCATACACACGACGGGCGCGACGCTTGCCTTTGATGCCATTGGCGGCGGCGATATGGCCTCTAAGATTTTGCTCGCCATGGAAGCGGCTGCGGCGCGCACGCCGGGTGCATATTCCATTTATGGCTCTATCGCGCATAAGCAGGTCTACTCATACGGTAGCCTCGATTTCTCGCCAACGGTTCTGAACCGCGCTTACGGCATGGCGTGGGGCGTTGGTGGGTGGCTCCTGCCGAACTTCCTTGCCAAGGCAGGCATGGAGACAGCGGTGCGCCTGCGTAAACGCGTGGCGGATGAACTGCACACGACATTCGCCAGCCATTACACGGACGAGATTTCACTCTCTGAAGCCCTCGATGCTGATGTGGTGAAGCGGTATAATGCCAAGAAAACAGGCGAGAAATTCCTCATTAATCCGACATTAGATTTGTAAATATGGGAATAGGGTTCTCGGCAAAATCTTTCAAATGTCTGGAAGAACTTCGTGATAATTGTAACCGTGAGTGGTATCACGCTCATAAGGCGGAGATCGCGGAACATTGCTTGGACCCATTTGCTTTCCTGCTGACGTGCGTCACGCAGGAACTTTCCGATCATTCCGTCCGCTTGTCGGGCGGGAAGCAAACCATGTTTCGTCTGAACCGCGATGTGCGTTTCGCCAAAGACAAATCGCCATATAATCATCATGTGAGCGGAACAATGACCCGCTCGGGTAATAAGAACGAGCAGGGCGGGTTCGTCTATCTCCGGCTTGATCCGTCCGGTGGCCGCTTGGGTGCGGGCTATTATAGTCTGAGCGCAAAACGCATGGGGCCTATCCGTGATAAAATTCTGGAAGATCCGCAAGCGTTCCGGCGCTTGGTCGACGCGTTGGCCGAACACGGGTTGGAATTTGGAACCGCGGAAAGTCTGAGTGGGATGCCGCGCGGTTATTCAGAGCATAGCGAGCATGAGCTGGCCTGGGCGCTGAAGATGAAAAATTTCATGGTGACCAAGCCGATGAAACGAAACGACTGGAAAGGCGACGGGATTGTTCAAATGGTGGTCGATTTCGCGAAGGCAACGACGCCCGTTTTGGAGTTCGGAAAGGTGAGTGTGGAGAGACCGGGTATGATGAACGACGTATGATTTTCGGCCGCTCGGGTTTTCAAACATCAAAGAAAAAGGGTCGGTAGATGGGAATCTCCGACCCTTGCCAAAAGCCTGCGCCCCCGTGGGATATCTGGCTGAACCTAAAATACCAAATGCAGACAAGAAATCTTGTCATAACGGTTTAATTATTTGTCTTTTCGGGCCAAAATCTTGATTCAATGGATATAGGGACGACTTTGAGTTATTTCGACAAGTCTTTAATTTGTCATCGTATTTCGATGTCTTCAAAGACGCTTTTTTACGTCGCAAATACCTGACTTATGTCCTTGAAGCTTTTAAACTCCAGCGCGTTGCCGCTCGGGTCTAAAAAGAACATCGTGGCTTGCTCACCTGTCTCGCCTTTAAAGCGGATATAGGGCTCGATAATGAATTCTGTCTCAGCATTGCGAAGCGTGTCCGACAGGGTGTGCCAGTCATCCCAGTCAAGCACAGCGCCGAAATGTCGGACGGGCACGTTTTTTCCGTCCACGGAATTCGTAGGTTGGGTATTATGATCGATATCAGCCAGATGAAAGCTCACTTGATGCCCAAAGAAATCGAAATCGATCCAACGCTCAGCCTCGCGCCCCTGCACGCAGCCGAGCAATTCGCCATAGAAGGCTCGGGTTTCATTGATGTCGCGAATAGGCGCGGCGAGGTGAAAGACTTTGGCTCTCATAGGCTTGAGCGTTTTACTTCGGTCCGTAAGCGTAGTCTCCGCCTTTCTTAAGCGCGCGAAGATAGGCGGGGCGTTTATGGATACGGTCCACATATTCGTTACACGCGTCGTATCCTTTCAATCGGCCGCGCGCTTTGGCGGCTTCGAGCGGGAAGACCATCTGAATATCTGCGCCCGTCATTTCGTCGCCTGCGAACCAGGTTTTACTGATCAGGTGATATTCGCAATAATCCAAAATGGCTTTGATTTCGGCCATAATCATCGGCTGGATGGGCGCTGCGGCTTCGCCGAGATAACCCGTGTAGAGCGAAAGGAGCAAAGGCAGCATTGCCGAGCCTTCTGCGAAATGGAGGAAGTGGACATAGTCGACATAATCCTGCGTGCCTTTTTCGGGACGCAGTTTTCCGTTCCCGTAATTATCGAGGAGATAGACGATAATCGCGCCCGTCTCGGCAACGATCAAATCGCCGTCCTCGATGACCGGACTTTTCCCGAGTTGGTGAACGGCCTTTAATTCGGCAGGTGCGCGATTAGTCGACTCGTCGCGTTCGTAATGTTTGATTTCATATTCAACGCCAAGCTCTTCGAGGAGCCAAAGAATACGTTGAGAGCGGGAGTTATTGAGATGGTGTAGAAT